>Ga0302250_1001674_pt1 | contig 15918 bp, 13 predicted proteins | sample AAG_RA_Asp_MG_FD_193536 | JGI IMG/M metagenome (GOLD analysis project Ga0302250, IMG submission 193536) | Enriched activated sludge microbial communities from anaerobic digester in WTTP, New Holstein, Wisconsin, United States - AAG_RA_Asp | ecosystem: Engineered > Bioreactor > Anaerobic >... | reverse complement strand
GGCCCAATATCAGTAATACGATCTTTCATCAGGTCATTCGGATCAAAAGCCATAGTGTCATCTCCTAAGCTTGATGGCGTTCACGGAATGCTTTGGCGTCATGTTCCCAACCACCGGGGACTTCGGCCGGATCGTAGAAAATGTAAGGATTGAAACGCGGAGTGTTGACCATGCGCGGATCGGGATCGAGTTCACAGGCCTTGAGAAATTCGCGCAGACCCATGCGCTGAATCAGCTCGCCCAACCGTTCCCGGTTCTTGCCGTTTTCCATCCACAGATCCCACATCTTCTCGACGAATTCCTTGAATTCGGTATAAGGTGGTTCCATCTTGATGAAGGGGATGACCACGCTGGAGAGCTGAGCCCCTTCCAGGATCGGCGCCTTGGCGCCAACCAGGATGGTAGCGCCGGTATCGAGGCCCGGCCGCAAAGCCCGCGGCATGACCCGGATGCAGTGCATGCAGCGGGTACAGTCTTCATCCCAGATCTTGAGGCTCTTGCCATCCCATTCCATGCAGCCGGTCGGGCAGAGGTCGATGACCTCAGCCTTGATGTCGAAGGCCCGTTTTTCCGTGCCCTGGGCACCTGCATGGGGGACCAGTTCGCCGCCCGCGTAGGCAGCTACGGCCGCTTGGTCGATGCGGATCTTATCCCGCCAGGTGCCGATGATGGAGCAGTCGGCGCGGGCGATGGCCGCGACACAGTCACAGGGGCAGCCAGAAGCCTTGAACTTGAACTTGTAAGGGAACATGGGACGGTGGAGAGCGTCCTGGTACTCCATGGTGAGATCGTAAATGATATTCTGAGTGTCGATGCAGGACCACTCACAACGGGCCTTGCCCACGCAGCCTTCCGGAGTTCTCAGATTGGAGCCGGAACCGCCCAGGTCCATTTCAAACTCATGGGTCAGTTCGTAGAAAATCGGTTCAAGCTGATCGGTGGTGGTACCCAGCAGAATGATGTCACCGGTTGACCCGTGCATGTTGGTCAGTCCACTTCCCTTGGCTTCCCACATGTCGCAGAGTTTCCGCAGGATGTCGGTGGTATAAAACTTGCTTGCGGGCTGATTCACGCGCATGGTGTGGAAGTGAGCAACATTGGGAAAGAGGTCCGGGCGGTCGCAGTAACGGCCAATGACGCCACCCCCGTATCCGAACACACCCACAATCCCGCCATGCTTCCAGTGGCCTTCCTTATCGTGGTAGGACATTTCCATCAGGCCCAGCCAGTCATTGCACATGGGACTCTTGTCGGCCCTTTTCTTGACGTCGCTTATGAAGCTGGGCCAGGGCCCCTTTTCTAATTCATCAATCAAGGGAGTCTCAAACTTTTTTGTCATTCCATCATCCTCCTTAGACCAATTGCTTGCTTGTTTGTTTGCCAGAAGTCATGCTCGATCTTGCTTGATTGCTTTGACAGGAATTTGCTGGAACCTCTCTATCTCACCTCCTTTATCTGGATAGGTGTGAATACTCTGTCCGGAATAATCTTCACCAAACGCACACTAATCGCAGTAGAGAACGAGGAAAAACCAGGTGGAGGTAAATGGTAGGGAGCAGGGAACTGGAACCGGCAGGGTCAGCTATTCATTCATACCCTTTTCTTCTTTTGCTACATCGCCTTCTGAAGGGAGCATATACATGGTCGTGCTGCCGCTTGACCAATACTTAAGCTTGCCTTCATTGACCAGTTCGTTGATGATCTTCTTGGCCTGCATCATCTTGATTTCGGGGACTGCCTTGCACAGATCATTGAAGTAGTGCTTGGTTTTCTTCTGCTGTTTGACCCATTCGATGATTCGCCCTTTGGCCTCCTCGCTCATGACCACCTCCTGTGGAGAGATTTGAATATTGAATTAAATAAGGTTCCTAACCCTCGTAACACCACGGAAAAAGCTACCCTGGGAAATGTTAGCCTCGTCTTATTAGAAGGTTCTCAAGTCTTTGTCAACAAAAAAGTCTTGAGAAATTTCTCGGGAAAACGATCACATATCGAGGAGGACACGCTGCGGTCGAGTCTTGACACGACCGCGTTGCCTTGTTAAGAAATGCGACCCAGAAGGTCTTGCGGGGACAAGATCTTCTCCACCCGCGAGGGGGGACAGGCCTTGAACCCGACCAGCAGGCGTTTGCTTCCGGCACCCCCCGGCGTTGGTGCAGAGACCGAAGGCTCAACCGAAAACAGCCAACACTCGATCCAGGAGGTCACCAATTGATCACCCAAGAAGAGCGTGTCGACCAGCAGAAATTGAACCTTTACATCAAGTTCCTCAAAGAGCGATTGTTTTTCGAGCCCCAGTCAGTTGCGCTCCACTACAACCTGGGTCTCGCTTATTCGCACAAGGGATTGGTCGAGGAAGCACTGTCCGAGTTCAAACAGGCCCTCGAATATGAACCCAACCTCGCCCAGGCCTACGTCAACATGGGTGGGCTCTTCTTCCAGAAGGGGGATCTCGAGCAGTGCCTCGAGGCCAATCTGAAGGCCATCGCCCTTAACCCTGATCTGCCCATGGCCTACAGCAACCTCGGTTTCGCCTGCTTTGCCCGGGGTGATTTCCAGGAAGCCATTGCCTACAGCGAAAAGGCCCTGGCGATCAACCCCAACCATGTTCAAACCCTCAACAATCTGGCTATGGCCTACCTCCAGGCCGGTCGGATCAAGGACAGTCTGGAAGCTCTCCAGAAGATCCTTAGCCTGGATGAGAATTTTGCCGCCGCCCATTATCATCTGGCATTGGCGTTGCGCCTTGACGGGCGCGAGCAGGAGGCCGAGCAGCACCTGGAGAAGGCCCGGGCGCTGGGCTATCCGGTCGATGAAACCGCGGCTGGGGAGGGTGCCTGATGCAGGTAAGCAAGGACGCATTCGTCATTCTCGAATATCGGGTTCATCTCGACGACGGCTCGTATGTGAAGGGAGAAGACGGTCCCGTTTCCCTCAATTTTGTGGCAGGATATCAGCAGGTTCTTCCCAGCCTCGAACAAAGACTGATGGGTCTTGCCGAGGGCACGACAAGCGCTTTTACCATCCCGGCTGCCGAGGCATTTGGGGAGTACGATGCCTCTCAGGTCCATGTCAGGTCTTTTGAGGAATTTCCAGCAGGACGATCCCTGAAACCAGGAAAATGGATTATCGCCAGCAATGACGAGACTCAGGCCCAGTACAGCTACTTCATAAAGGACAGAACGGACCAGACGGTGACGCTGGATTTCAACCATCCCCTTGCCGGCAAGGACCTTCACTATCAAGTCAAAATCGTTGCCGTGCGTCCTGCCCTCCAGGAGGAACTGGAGTATCTGCGTCCCTGCGAGCATCCCGAGGAAACCGCACCTCCGGCCTGAGAGGCCTTCCGCAGCGACAAAATGCCATTATCATGTGCCAGCGGCTCAGGGTGGGTGGCGAACTGACGGCTGGCGCCGGAAGTCGCTTGCCAGGTCAAGAGTCTCGGTTGATTCTTTGCTGATACCAGGTGCAGAATTCGAGGATCAGCTGCGCCCGCCCTTCGCCCTGGAGCAGACCCCGGCAGAGCTCGAAGCATTCCTTGAAGAGGGCCGGTGATTCCTGGGCGGCCTGATGAGTCTCCAGAAATTCCTTTACCAGCATACCGGCCTTGAGGGAAACGGAGCTGAAGATCCTTTCGCGAGGGTCTTTGGGTTCCTGAAAGGGGTTCCAGTTTTCGTAGCCAATTCTCAGAATGCGCTCCTGACCGCGCTTTGACATGGTATCGAAAATGGCCTTCTTCCTCATTTCATATTCATTTTCATCGGTATTCATAGGAAGGCTGCTCCCCTGCCAGTGTCGAGCCGCTCGGACTCTTCGGAAGGATTCAATCCCAAAACAGCTTGAGACGAATCTTTTTGAATTCTCTGGTACTGAAAAGGATGCGGTAGTCGTTCCGGTGAATCGCTTGGGCGAGCCTCTTCGCCGCCTGTTCGCAGTCGTCGATGCTTCGTCCATGGACCATGGCGTAAAGGTTGTAGGGCCATTCGGCATAGCCGGGACGGTGATAGCAGTGACTGACTTCGGGGTGCGAGGCGAGAATGGTACCGTAACGGTCGATCTCTTCCGGAGGACAGCTCCATACCACCATCCCATTGGCGCTGAACCCGACTTCACGATGATTGAGAATTGCCGCAAAACGGCGCATGGTGCCGTGTCTGAGCCAAGTGCCGATGAGTTCCAGGAGATCCGTTTCAGTCATTGCAAGAGATGCCGCCCAGACGGCAAAGGGTCGCTCCACCAGCGGCAGATCTTCCTGGATACAGCGGACCACCCGTATGTGCCGGGCGGACGGCTGGAAGGCAACGGACGGTTCCGTTGGCGGCAGCTTGATCTGCTCATCAGTCACTGCCTCTTCACCCTCTTCCAGCAGATCCAGCACCACCGCCAGTTTGTATTTCCGAAGGGCCGGGAGGATCAGGGTCCGCCACCCGCCCGCAGCAGTGGCGATGGTGTTGACGGTTTCAGGAAGGGAACGTCCGGGGGGGACAGCGATGGTGAACCAGATATTGTAGGATCCGGGACGCAGGTAATTGTGACTCACTCCCGGATAGCCGTTAATGGCGGCAACCGCCTGGTCGAGGTGACTGTCAGGTACCGCCATCGCCACGAGGCTGCTGCGGTAGCCGAGGGCCCCCGTATTGAAGATGGCGCTGATCTGGCGCAGCAGGTTTTGCCGTTTCAGTTTCCCCAGACGTTCCCGAATGTCGCTTTCGCTGACTCCCAGTCCCTGGGACAAGGCCAGGTAGGGGCTGGGGACGATAGGAAAGGATCGTTGAATCCGATCCAGCAGTACCCGCGTTGTAGCGTCCAAAAGGTTCGCTCCTGGGGGAAACGTTATGGGTGATCCGATGAAACTGCCGGTGACGCATCCCGCGCCAAACCGGTACCATGTTCCTGGGAGATGTAATATATACTCCCTGGTGCTTGAATACAAGTGAGCGAGGCTGATCGAACGCCCGGGACGGAGTATCATCTTAGCCCGGGCTCTTCGGCGAACGCAAAGAGGGCGGTGAGTTGCTGCGCGTTGCGATGAGACCGGATGGTGGTGACAGATGACCTTTCCCGTCAGGATTTACCTGGACAGCCCTGGTGGTTGGGTTGCTTTTGACTCGGAGCAGGCCGGGTTGCCTTTACCCTGGGGGCTGAATCCCGAGGGGCCGATGGTCACCTATGGTTCCTATTTCGAGGCGCTCGTACGCATGCTTGACCAGGATCGCTATCGGCCCCTGCGTTCAGCTCTCAGCCAACTCCTGGGGCGGTCCGTCACGGTGTCCGAAATCCAGGAACTGGCCGTTGTCAGCCAGAAACATGGGGCCTTTTACCATGTCGCCCAAGTGCGGGTGAGGATTGCCGAACGCTACCATTCACTGGCGGTCAACAGCGCAGTCGGTACGGCCCGCCAAACCTTCCTGGCTTCTGAATACGCCGTTCTCCAGGAATTGACCAAGTCCTTCCCGCATGGCTTCCTGCCCCGTGTTTTCTTCCTTGGAACGTCCCGGTGCCGTTCGGACGAGGGTTCTCCTTTTGCCCTGAAATGTTTTCTGGGCGAATGGTTTGAGGGCTATCATGAATTCCATCTCACCCGACGGGGTGACGCTGACGGGATCTCGATCAAGGTCTGGGATGCTCACTCCGGGAACCCGCTGCTGAAGGTCGAGGAATCGCGGTTGCTGTATCGCCTGGCGGCGCTGATCCTGACCACTTATTACGATCCCAGATCCTTCAGGCAGATTTACCCCTGGCGTCATGCGGCGGGCGATTTCATCGCTATGCGACGGAAGACAGGGCTGAAGGTGCGCTTGATCACCGCCAGGGGCTACTTCCCGCTGGTTACGATGGCGGGGGCCGATCCTTCCGACCGGTGGATCCCCCTTGTCCATTTCTTTCTGAACCTGAGTCTTCACATGCGGCTGGATCGCCTGGATGGGACGGGGGAATTGGCCTGGGCCAGCGCCGACTCCCTGCAGGGAGTGATTTCAGGATTCCTTGCCGGTTGGCGGCAAAAGGCGACGAAGGATCCCGAGCTGCCTCAGCCGGCCGAGGTGTTGGAAGTCCTGCAACGGTTTACCGTGGATGAATGGCTCGCTTTTGCTCCTCTGGTGCTTGATAATGGCTTCGAAGAGCCGGAGGAACTTGATTTCCTCGAATCGAAGTTGGAGGAGCATGCAACGTCGCTGGCGGCTGCGCTTGGGGAGCTTGTCTGAGGGTATCGGAATGCCGGCGTTTTGTCCTGGTACCAATGCCGGGTGTCGCTGATTCCCGGGATCGTGCCCGAGAACCAGCCCTCAAGCTCACTACCGATGCCTAACAGACTGAACCGGCACCGGAGCCTGGCACGGGACACCTGGCAGGCGTGCCGGGGAGTGGGTTGGGGCGCTCCCTCATTGGTTCTGAAGACCCGCTCTGCAACGTCAGTCCGCGGGTTCTCCAAACTCGGTTACGATCGGCCCGCTTCCCCGATCAGCCAAGAATTGCTGCACCTGCTGCCTGGTTGGGATGCCCGGCCGAGCCCCTATGTTCATGCAGGTCAAGGCTGCGGCGGTACCGGCAAAAATCAGTGCTGAAAGGAAGCTCGAACTCTGAGCCAGGGCTAGGGCAAAGGCCCCATGGAAGGTGTCTCCGGCGCCGGTCGTGTCCACGGCGGTGACCGGGAAAGCCGGCAACCGCAGGTCACGACCGCAGCTCCTGGCCCTCAAACCCCTTTCTCCGAGGGTTACGACAACCGACGGCGCCTGTTCTTTCAAAACGTTGAAAGCTTTTTCCTCGTCTTCCTCTCCGGAAAAATCGCGTGCGAACCTTTCCGAAGCAACCAGGTAATCAACCAACGGCAGGAGTTCAAGCGTTCCCCGATGAACAGACCCGGCATCGAGGACGGTGATGGCCCCGCTCTTACGGGCAGATTGGGCCAGTGGTGTGGAAACCAATGGTTCGTGCCCATCGAAGAGGATTACCTGCGCGGGGCAGCGGCGGAAGTCAACCTGATCGGCCGATAGAAAGGGAGTTCCGATCCTTGCGCTGACCACCGTCCGGTTGCCGTTTGGTTTGACCAGAATCACCGAAACCGGAGTGGGGTGCTTGCCCCGCACCACCAGGTCGAGGCCAACGCCCTCGTTCTGAAGTTCGTTGAAGTGTCGGCTGCCGGCATGGTCCTCCCCCAGGTAGCCTGCAAATGCCGACCTGCCGCCAAGCCTGGCTACGGCTACCGCAGCGTTTGCCGCCGGGCCGCCGCCGCAGGTCGCCAGGCCGGTCGCCGAACATTTCTCATCCGGTCCTGGATGGTGAGTGACCATCAGCGTCAGATCAAAGGAGGCATGGCCCACACAAAGAACGTCTACGGCAAGGGCGGGCTGTTGTTGCATGGGCAGACCTGATGGTTGTTCGGATTTCAAGAGCTTCACTGAAACGCCGGCCATTAGACCGGACCACACTTACCGCTCCATATAACTGTAAAAGGATTCCAAGACAAAAGGCAGCGGACCTTCGAGTTTGCAGACCCCCACCATCTTAGGCTGAAATGGTTTGGAAATGCAAGGAGATGAGCCAGTAACCGATCCTGGGGGAGAGCGACAGTGGTAGAATGTGGCAGCACCGAGACCTGGGAGGGCGGACGATGCAGCCATCATCCTGGTGGAAATTGTCAGCGGGTGACAAAATTTGCCCACCACACAAGTGGGACAACCTGACCAAGGAATCCAGGCAGGGGGCTTGCCATGCCCCTTGATCCCTGGCGTAAAGGGCTTGCTTGCCGGTCATGAACCAGCTGTTGCCACTTCAGCACTCAAGAGAAGAATTATCAAACTTGCCCTCCTGCCCGATACGGTGTGAGATTGCCTTCCCATGGAAGATGCGGGGCATGCCGGCAGTTGTTGAGGGAATACCCTTTCCTGACCGGAACCGGAGCGAGAACTGCAGGAATGGGCATGCTCCTTGCTTTTTGATTCTCACATCCTCCAGCAGATTCAGGTTCCTGGGTGTGGCTCGATTGGTCTCGCTGGGGAAAGAAGAAAGGGGTGAGCAGGGTGCATGTGGCGAAGGGTGGTTTTTGATCAGCGCAAAGCGATGCTTGTTTCGGGGGCATGAGACAGGTGTTGCTGAGGTTGTCACCTTTGCCGTTCAGTAGACAGGTCGAACATAGTTGGGAGGTTTTTGTGATGCGAAAGACAAAATCGTGCTTCATGGGCAGTTGTCGAAAGGTCAGTCTGATGGTTTTGGTAGCGTTCCTGATCAGCCTTGGTCTGGCCCAGGCGCAGGAGCTTACCGAAGCGCCAAAAAACAAGATCAGACCGGAAATCAAGGCCCAGATTGAGGCTCTCCAGCAGGAGGTTGCGGAGAAAGGACATACCTTCACGGTGGGTTACAACCCGGCCATGGAGTATACCATCTCGCAGCTGGCGGGGTTGGTGGTGCCGAAGGGCTGGCGAAAGAATGCCAGGTTCGAGGATATGGACCGGTACCTCACGGCGACGGCGAGCTCTTTTGACTGGCGTACCTGGCCGGGAGGCAACGTGCCGGTAAGGAACCAGGGTTCCTGCGGCAGTTGCTGGGCTTTTGGCACGGTGGCACCGCTCGAAACCCTCATCGGCGTTCACTGTGGGAAGAGCGTAGACCTCTCCGAGCAATATCTCGTTTCCTGCAATCAATCGGGTTGGGGATGTCAGGGGGGGTGGTTTGCCCATGATTACCACGAATGGCTGATCCCGACCGGGAAGGGCGAAACGGACTTTGGGGCCGTGCTCGAAACCGCTTTCCCATACAAAGCCTATAACGTCTCGTGTGGCGGTCCTCATGCTCATCCCTACAAGATCAGCGACTGGCGATTCGTTGGCAGCAGCAATGGGGTGCCTACCCCGGCGGCCATCAAGCAGGCTATCGAGAATTACGGACCCGTTTCGGTTGCGGTGTGTGTCGGAAGTAAATTCCAGGCTTACCGGTCGGGTATTTTCAATTCCAGTGAAACCTGCAGCGGGACCGTGAATCATGCTGTAACCCTGGTGGGATGGAACGATGACCTGGGCGTGGATAACGGCTACTGGATATTGAAGAACAGTTGGGGCACGGGTTGGGGTGAAGGCGGTTACATGAGGATCCGCTACGGGGTCTCCAAAGTGGGGTTCGCTGCTAACTTTGTGGTCTTCTCCGGCGCCAACTGCCCTGACAGCGCTCCTGCGCCGTTCGATTGCACCGGGGCGACCACGATCGGGCTCGGGACCGTCTCCGGAACGACCGACGGCGGTCGAACGGGAGACGTAACCTATGCCTGCAGCGGGCAGGCGGAAAAAGGCCCGAGAAAGGTCTACAAAGTCACCACCAGCAGTGCGGGAGACCTCATTGCGACCCTGAGCAACCCCTCTGTCGACCTCGATGTCTTCATTCTGAAGGGGTGCAGCCCAGCCAATTGTGCGGCATATGGGGACACCACTGCGAGCCTTGTGAACGCCCCCGCAGGAACCTACTACATTGTGGTGGACACAAAGAGCGGTGCGGCGGGAACCTTCAACCTGACGGTAAGCCTGGCAAGACCTCTGCCTGACCTCAGCGGGAGTTGGATTCAGATGAGCCCGAACTCCACGGGGAAAATCGTCTACACGACCCTGAAAGTGAACAATACCGGGAACGCGACGGCCGGGCGCTTCCGAGTGGGCTACTACCTCTCGTCAGACGGCTCGAAACTGGACAAACTGCTGGGTACCCAGACCATCTCCAGCCTGGTGGCGGGCAGAACTGTGTACCTCTATCCTCGGTTCAGTTCCAGCGCCGGCTTGCGAGGCAAGTACCTTATTGCTAAGGTTGACTACCTCAATAACATTGTTGAAAAGGACGAAACCAACAACGTCGCGACGGGGTTGGTGAGCCTCAAACGCTAGCCGCCGGCTCGCAGGAGCAGTGACTGAAGGAAGAAGCTGGGTTGCACGCAACCCAGCTTCTTGTTTTTGTGCGGCCAAGCCCAGGCCTGTCGGTGAGGCGGGCTTTGTGTGTTTCACACCTTCGCCTGCTGTTAAGGCGTCTTCGCCAGTTGACCCATCACGGTCAATGGAATCATCCTGTTGCCACTGTCATTGGTCTTGGCGTAGGAAGTCTTTCTGGTGGTTTGCTGACAGCTTCTGGGATTCAGACTGATTTTCACTATTCCCTCGCCACCGGGAGGGATTGTCCGGTCAAAGCGGACAACGTGGGTCCCTCAGGCTGCTGTCACTTGGTTGATTTCCAGGACCCCGGTACCTCTGTTGAAGACCTTGAAATCGTGGACATAGGTGCCATCTTCTTCCATGACTCCGAAATTGAACTCCCTGTTGGGAACCTCGGCCTTGGGAACTGCCTGAGTGGCGGTCTCCGCAGTATTTACGGGTTGCCCGACCTTTGCGGTTGGTGCATGGCTGCAGCCCATCAGCCACAAGGCGATAAGAGCTGAAAAAAGCCATTTCGGGTACTGCTGCATAGTCCTTCCTCCTGACGTACATAGGGTTAGGTGATCTTCTTGGCGGCTGCCCTGCGGCCTGAAATTGCCCTTCTACCACGAAGGCCGGTTGCCGAGCTTCCAATCATCGGCATCTGTTAATACGGCAGCTGCCAATGGGAGTCAAGATTCGAATGGAAAGCTTTGAATCCTCAATCGAGCTCTTTTTGACAGCTGTACCAAGGGCGGCGCCGAGTGATGCTGATGGTAGGGCAGGGCCGCGCCGGTTGTTCGGTGGCTCTCCATGCCCGCTGGGATCGTTGTTCATCTGGGACTGGGCAGAGTCGCGGAAAATTGTTAATAATCGCAGGACACGGGGCAACAGGCAGCCAACCGGGGTAATTGGATGAGGACAACCTGATGAAAGGCGAGTGCGCGGTGGAACTGAGAAAATTTTCGATCCCTGAAATCATCTTTGGTCAAGGGAGTCTGCGCTATGCGGGGCGTTGCGCTCGGAGACTGGGAGCAGAAAAGGTTTTTGTGGTGAGTGATCCCGGTCTGGAGTATGTCGGCTGGGTCGATCGCCTCACCGAAACCCTTGCTGAAGAGAAGCTTCGCTGGGTCTACTTCAATGACATTGTCTCCAACCCGCGTGATTTTCAGGTCGAGAGGGGTGCGGCGATCTACAAAGAGGAAGAAGCGGATGTGGTGATTGCCCTCGGCGGCGGCAGCCCCATGGATGCGGCCAAGGGCATTGCGTTGGTTGCCAGTAATGGCGGGAGTATCCACGACTATGAAGGGGCCAATCGCATCCAGCGGCCCCTGCCACCCATGGTCTTTATTCCCTCCACCGCCGGAAGCGGTTCCGACCTGACCCAATTCTGCATCATCACCGATGTGCGCCGCAAGGTGAAGATGTCGATCATCAGCCGTTCCCTGGTTCCCAACATTTCCATCATTGACCCTTTGCTGCTGCAAACCAAAACCAAGAACCTGATCATAGCCTCGGGAATCGATGCCTTGGCCCATGCTATTGAATCATATGTATCGAAAATCGCGACCCCGTTTACGGAGCTGCAGTCTTTGCAGGCGATTCGGTTGATCTTCGAGCATCTTGAGGCGGCGCTCGAAACCCGCAGTCTGGACTGCCTGCAGCAGTTGAGCACGGCGAGTACCGCCGCTGCCATGGCCTTCAGCAATGCCGGCCTCGGTGCCGATCATGCGCTGGCGCATTCTTTGGGGGGCATGTTCGACACCCTGCATGGTCTTGTTCACCCGGTGCTCCTGCCCCCGGTGATGCGCTTCAATCTGCGGGAGTGTGTCGAGAAGATGGCGAATATCGGAGAGGTCATCCTGAACAAGAAAATCCGTCCGCGTGAGGCGATGGCGCTTGCCGGCATCGAGAAACTGTCAGAGTATTGCGAGTCCCTGCAGGTCAATAACCATCTTCGGGAAATCGTTGACGACCCCTGCCGGCTGCCGGAACTCTGCAAGATGGCACTCAATGATGCCTGCCTTCTAACCAACCCTCGTGCAGCCAGCGCCGAAGATCTGCTGCGGATCTGCGAAGAGGCGTGGTGATGAGTTCCAAACCGACCCTGGATGACCTGATTGGCGTTGAACACACGCGCTTGGGTTTTTTCAAGGAATTGCAGCAGAAAATTGCCGAGCTCGAGGTCTCAAATCTTGAACTGGCGCGTCGGCAGCGTCAGATCCAGGCTATTCTGGATGGCATTTCCGATGTCATGGTGGTTCTCTCCCTCGATTTCCAGATCGTCTCGGTCAACCAGGAATTCATCAGGGTATTTGGTATCGAGGCTCCCGAGGGACGGCCATGCCATGAAGTCTTTCGGAATGCACCTCATCCCTGTTTCCCATGCCCGGTCATCACGGCGCGAGACGACAATCAAATCTGCCGCCATCTGGCGATCTACTCGATGGCCGGGAAGAACCGGCATTTCGAAATCACCGCCTCGCCATTGCGGAATCCGGAAGGTAAGCCCAGCCTGATTCTTTTCCTGATGCGCGACGTTACCCTCGAAAAAGAGCTGCAGGCGAAGTATTACCAGGCACAGCAAATGGCCACCATTGGCGTGCTGGCAGCGGGGGTGGCACACGAAATCAACAATCCCCTGACCGCGATCTCGGGTTTTGCCGAAGGGCTGAAGCGTCGTTTGCCAAGGCTCGAGAAACAGATCGATGATGAATTGAGGGACGACTTCAGTGAATACCTGGGCATCATTCTCAAGGAATGCCGGCGCTGTCAGGAAATCGTCCAAAACCTCCTGACCTTTGGCCGCCAGTGCAGCTTTGAAGCCGGTTCCGTGAACCTCAATGGGCTGGTCAAAGACACCGTGAAGTTGCTCCATAATAAACTCAAGCACCAGCGTAAAGATCTTGTGCGACTTGTCCTGGATGAATCGCTGCCCCTGATTCGGGGAGATGAATCGCAGCTGAAGCAGGTCGTGCTCAACCTCCTCTTCAATGCCTTCGATGCCACGGCTGAGAAAGGGGTTATCATTCTGCGGACCTTCGAGGAAAGCGGAGAGTGGGTGATCCTCTCCGTCGAGGACAGTGGTTGCGGCATTCCCCGCGAACACCTGGACAAACTGTTCGAACCGTTCTTCACCACCAAGCCGGTGGGAAAAGGAGTCGGGATCGGGCTGTCGACCTGCTACAATATTATTAGCAGGCATGGAGGTGAAATCCATGTTGAAAGTCACCTCGGCAGGGGGTCCACGTTCGCGGTGAAATTGCCTCGGGAGAAGCATGATGGTGATATTCAATCCGATTCGGATACTGGTTGTTGATGACGAGGAATCGATCCGTCGATTGCTCGAAAAGGAGCTCAGCAGCATGCGGCGCAGCGTCCGCACGGCCGACAGTGCCAGGCAGGCCTTCGAATGCCTCGAACAGCACCAATTTGAGGTCATCCTGCTGGATATTCGTTTGCCGGACGGGGACGGCATTGAATTGTTGGAAAGATTCAAACAGACGGTTCCCGATGTGGAAGTCGTCCTGATCACGGGCTTTGGCAATGTCGATAACGCCGTCGAGGCGATGAAACTGGGTGCCTATGACTACATCACTAAACCCTTCAGCCTGGACCGGGTGGAGTTGGTGGTTGAAAAAGCCTATCAGCGCGTCTGCCTGCAGCGGCAGAATCGCCTGCTGCGTCATACCCAGACCTGCCTCCCGGCACCTCAATTTGTTGGTCGCTCGCCTTGTGTCGAGCAGATCCATTACCTTATTGAAAAGGTGGCGCCGACCAATGTCCCGGTCCTGATCACCGGTGAAAGTGGGGCGGGCAAGGATGTCGTGGCCAGTGCCGTTCACCTTCGGAGCCAGCGAGCTCAGCAACCGTTGGTCATCAAGAACTGTGGTGCCCTGCAGAAGGAGTTGATGCGCAGCGAACTTTTCGGTTACTGCAAGGGCGCTTTTACAGGTGCGAACGAAGCCCATGATGGGCTCATCTCCCTGGCTCATGAGGGCACTCTCTTTCTGGATGAAATCGGCGAGCTGCCCATTGAGGTGCAGGCCGCACTCCTGCGGGTACTCGAAACCCAGACCTATCGGCGGGTTGGAGACAAATACGAACGGCAGGTGGACGTTCGCTTCCTCTTTGCCACCAACCGCAACCTGGTGGAAGAAGCCCGTGTGGGCAATTTCCATGAGGCCCTCTACCATCGGCTTAATGTTTTTCAGATTCACATTCCGGCATTGCGAGAGCGCCAGGAGGATATCCCGCTGCTGGTGGATTACTTTCTGGGGCTCCTCGGCGGCAGCTCTTCCCCTTGCCGGGTTTCCAAAGGTGTTATGCAGTGCCTGATGAAATATAGCTGGCCCGGCAATGTGCGGGAGCTTCGCAACGTGATTGAACGCGGGATCATCCTGGCCGAAAACGGCATTATTACCGAGGCTGCATTGCCCCGGGAGCTGACCCGGCGAACAGATCCGCAGGCCATGGATACCCCTCTCGTACCGTTGAGCGAAATTGAACGACATCACATTCGACGGGTCATGGAGACCGTGGCTGGGAACCGTTCACAGGCTGCCGGAATCCTTGGTATCGGCCGCAAAACCCTGTATCGCAAGCTGAAGGAGTATGAGCTCGAATGAACGCGCACCCATTATGTGATAGCTGGCATAGTGGCCTAATGTGACACAGCGTGAACCAAAACTGGGGTCATTCCGACACATTCGGATAACCATTGGATTTGACAAGGATATGCTCACACGCCGGTTTTTTTCTCCAGGCAAGCCTTGAATCCTCCCGCTTCCCCGGCCCCATGCCTCATCTGCAGCAGCCGCTGTTGAACTATATAGCTCTATGAATATATTACAATAATTGTCTATGGCATAAGCCTTGTAAGAGGGCCCTTAGCGTGAACGATGCCACTTGAGAAAAAAGGGCCGATCATTGCGAAGGGGCGCTCGGACGCGCCGAGCGGTGATCCTGGCAAAGCCTCAAACCAGAGAAGGAGTGAAGCGATGGCAGTAGGCGAGCAAGTATTCGGGTTTTTCATCCCGACCGTGACTCTTATGGGGGTCGGCGCTCACAAGGAAATTGGCAAGCAGGTGAAGGCGCTTGGAGGCAAGAAGCCTTTTATCTGTACCGACAAGGGCATCACCAAGGCCGGTATCACGCAGAAGATTGTGGACTTGGTGAAGCAGGATGCCGGGGCTAAATGTGTGGTCTTTGATGAGACCGTGCCCAACCCGACCGACACCAACGTTCATGACGGCCTCAAGGTCTTTCAGGACAACAAATGCGATCTGATCATCTCCCTTGGCGGTGGGAGCTCCCACGACTGCGGCAAGGGGATCGGGATTGTGTCGACCAACGGCGGCCACATTCGGGACTACGAAGGCGTGGACAAATCCAAGAAGGCGATGCCGCCTTTCATCGCCATCAACACCACGGCCGGGACCGCCAGTGAGATGACCCGGTTCTGCATCATCACCAACACCAGCAACCATGTGAAGATGGCGATCGTGGACTGGCGCGTGACCCCGAACGTCGCCATCAATGATCCGCTGCTGATGGCCGGCATGCCCCCGGCACTCACCGCCGCGACGGGTATGGATGCTCTGACCCACGCCGTAGAAGCTTATGTTTCGATCATCGCCACGCCGGTCACCGACGCCTGCGCCCTGATGGCGATCGAGTTGATTGCGAAGAACCTGCGCGCGGCCGTGGCCAACGGCGCCGACATGGTGGCCCGGGACAACATGGCCTATGCCGAGTACCTTGCCGGGATGGCCTTCAACAATGCGAGCCTCGGCCATGTGCATGCCATGGCTCACCAGCTGGGCGGCTTCTATGACCTGCCTCACGGGGTGTGCAATGCCATTCTGCTGCCCCATGTGGAGGCCTTCAACCTGATTGCCAAGGTGGACCGGTTCGTGGATATCGCCAAGGCGATGGGCGAAAACGTTGCCGGGCTATCGCCTCGTGCCGCCGCCGACAAGGCGCTCGAAGCGATCAAGAAGCTTTCCGCCGATGTCGGGATTCCCTCCGGCCT
>Ga0302250_1001672_pt1 | contig 15922 bp, 14 predicted proteins | sample AAG_RA_Asp_MG_FD_193536 | JGI IMG/M metagenome (GOLD analysis project Ga0302250, IMG submission 193536) | Enriched activated sludge microbial communities from anaerobic digester in WTTP, New Holstein, Wisconsin, United States - AAG_RA_Asp | ecosystem: Engineered > Bioreactor > Anaerobic >... | reverse complement strand
CATGCCTACCTGTTTGCCAATCGGCGCGGTACGCGCATGAAAGTCCTCGTTCATGACGGGCACGGCATCTGGTTGGCCCATCGCCGTCTGAATCAAGGGCGGTTCCGTTGGCGGGCCGGGAGCGGGAGCGTGGAACTGAGCCGGCCGCAATTTGACGCCCTGATTCTGGGCTTGCCCTGGGAACGTCTGGCCGATGGTGGGGTGATCCGGATTCTCTGAGCGATGACCATTGTGGAAGTCCACCATGGTTTGCCCCGCGTGCTTCAGGCATGATTCCGGGCATGCCGCTCCCCGCCGATCTTCACCAACTCAACGCTGACGAACTGCGCTGCCTGCTGATCGAGAGTCAGGTCCGGATCGACAAGCTCACCTATGAACTGGCGTATTACAAGCGGCAACGCTATGGCGTGAAGGCCGAGCACTTGTCTGTTGAGCAAGCGCAGTTGTTCGAAGAGACAACCGCTGCCGATCTGGCCGCGATCGGCGAGGAACTCGAACAGTTGTCGCCTTCGTCCCCCGCGAGGGAGAAAGGCCAGGCCAAGCGCAAGCCGTTGCCGGCGGAACTGCCGCGTACCGAAATTCGCCACGAACCGGAAACGACGACCTGCGCCTGTGGTTGCCAGATGAAGCGTATCGGCGAAGACGTCGCCGAGAAACTGGACTACACCCCGGGCACCTTTACGGTTGAACGTCACATCCGTGGCAAATGGGCCTGTGCCGCGTGCGAAACGCTGGTGCAGTCACCGGTTCCTGCGCATGTGATCGACAAAGGAATCCCGACCGCCGGATTGCTTGCCCAGGTGCTTATCGCCAAATACCTGGATCATTTGCCGTTGTATCGTCAGGAAAGTATCTTCGGCCGGGCCGGGCTGGCAATTCCTCAATCGACACTGGCCCAGTGGGTCGGCCAGATGGGCGTGGCCCTGCAACCGCTGGTGGAAGCCCTGAAAGACGCGATGCTCGCGCATCCGGTTCTGCATGCGGACGAGACGCCGGTGGCCATGCTCGATCCCGGTGCCGGCAAGACGCATCGGGCGTATCTGTGGTCGTACAGTATCGGCGCCTTCGAGCCGATGAAAGCGGTTGTCTATGACTTCGCCGAAAGCCGGGCTGGCAAACATGCTCAGGCCTTTCTCGGCGAGTGGCGCGGCACGCTCGTCTGCGACGATTACTCGGGCTACAAGGCGCTGATTGCCGACGGCGTGACCGAGGCCGGTTGCATGGCGCATGCGCGGCGGAAATTCTTTGATCTGCACACCAGCCATCAGAGTGAGATCGCCGGCGAGGCGCTCGCGTATTTCCAGAAGCTCTATGCCGTCGAGCACGAGCTGGCCACACTCGCGCAGGATGATCGGCGACGATTACGCCAGGAACAGGCCAAACCGGTTCTCGATGAATTCGGAATCTGGCTAGAAAGGCGACGGCAACAGGTGCCCAACGGTTCGTCGACGGCGAAAGCGATCGACTACAGCCTGCGGCGCTGGGCCGCCCTTATCCATTATCTCGACGATGGGCAGGTGCCGATCGACAACAACTGGATCGAGAACCGCATCCGACCCATCGTTACGGGTCGGAAAAACTGGCTCTTCGCCGGCAGCCTGCGTGCCGGCAAACGGGCGGCCGCAATCATGAGCCTGATCCAGTCGGCGAAACTCAACGGCCACGATCCTTTCCTCTATCTAAAGGATATCCTGTCTCGCTTGCCAACTCAGCCCAACAGTCGGATCAGCGAATTGCTCCCCCATCGCTGGCAGAGCCAAACCGCCTGACGTTTGCGTCAAGACGAGTTCGCCGGGCGCTTACGTTTGATCGAAGAATTGCTGCTTTGTGGTGATCAAGCCCTAACAAGTCGCTATCAAGACAGAGAATCCATCGCTCGTTAATTCCACGTTAATTCATCGCGACACCGTAAAACTGATAGTCCGGATGCTTGGCGAGCATTTTCGACGCATACAGCACACGCATGGGCTCGGCTTCAGTCAAACAACTGGTCATGATGTTTCGACACCACCGGTTTGAAAAATCGAACGTGTTTTCACCCAAAAGAGCATTAAGCTTCGCACATGTAGCCGGATGAGCGGCAATCATTGCATGCACATGATATCGGGCCGCAAAACGGTCAGCAAAGCAGTGTGCCCTATCGAGACATTCGTGCTCGTCGATAAATGCAAGCACGAAGGGCTGCATGGCCTTCTTGGCGGGTTTATTGTAGTGGCTACCCACCAGCAACTTGATGAAGTAACGCAGATACATGTTATCGAAAAACTTCAACACGTCTGCTACTGCATAGCTACGCCCTTCGGTTTCTTTATATGTGGTCGTTAAATGGTATAACTTATAACCCTGCTGCTCGTAACGTCCAAACTGTTTAGCCCATGCGTATCTGATCTTGTCGACATCATTTAAATCGTTATAAGTCGCTGCAACTTTATTTCCGATATATAAGTCCCGTTTGTTATGTAAATATCTGATGTAGTCGTCGTTCGTGTTCTTTATAAGATCAGTGCCTGTTAATTCATTTGCAAGTTGAGTTGTTGTTATATTCATGATGTTGTTTATAGTTATTGTTGTTTATTTTGATTGTGCTATTCATTGATTATTTGCATTGTTTTTCTTTGTAATTATTGCGGCAATACTTATTCAAATTGGTGGCTTTGACCCCAATTAAAATTGAAACTTAATCCCAATTATCAGCCCCACTGGCTCTTCGCAAAACCATATGATTAGCACAAGGTGCGAAGTCAAGTGAAAGTCAGTGGGTGTATGCTGACCCAGTCGTCAGGAAGCCAAACCCACTATCCTATTTAGGCATTTCTTCTGCAAATTATTCGAAACGGACGATCCCGGCGGCTTTGCTGGTCGCTCGCGGTTACTCGGGATACCTACTTAGGCCAAATTCCACCCGAGAGGCAGTAAGTTATAGGGTTGCGAATTTAAAAAGCCAACCGAAGCACAACACCGGGATACTTTCGATCCCGGTTGAGTTTGCACCGCAAAACTGGCCGACAGTTCTTATCGTGCTCTTGCTCCCTCAGGTTCGGAGGTGGCATTGTTTAGTGCGTAGTATCGGCTTTTTGACTGACTCGATAGGCATGCCTCGTAATGTCGAAACGCGCTATCGTAGCCATCCCCTGTCATTTCCACCATTTCTGGACCGTACAATGCATAGTCGCCGTGCGTGTCGAGCAGCTTTGCTGCGTGCTGCAATAAACGTGGTGTTGCCTTGGTTAGGCTACAAGTCCTTATGGTTCGACACCAACGATTTTGTAAATCGAGAGTATCTCGACCGAGCAGTGCTTCAAGCGCAGAACAATTGTCGTACGGGGCGGCAATGATGGCGTGTATGTCGTATCTGTCTGCTAGTGGATCTTCTAAATTCCAGAGGGTTTTTCGGGACCTGTATTCGTCAAGAAAAACCGCTGTTATCGGTAAATTTGTTTGGTTTTTTAGTCGGTTTAAATTCCTTCCGAATAATAGTGTCAATAAATATTTTTCATAGAGGACGTCAAATTGCGAAAAACAACGGGCTTTCATGAAATAGGGGCATGTTGATTTGTACTGGATACTCAGGCGATACAACTTATAGTTATAGCCATCGTACGATTGAAAGTAGTCGGACCAACTATACCTCTGCGTGTCATAGAGATTTATTGGAAGATGGCGAGATATATAATCATCCTGTAACGCAATAGTTTTTTTATACTGGGAAGTGTCGCGTGACAAGTTAATTGTTGAAGTAATGTCAGTAATATTATTAGGCATTTTTATTCCTTTTGTTATATAAAAGTTATTGTTAAGTTTGTTAAGACCGTTCCGGATCGTCGTCAATTGAGTTGTTCTTCAAATCAATCCCTGTTGTCCGACAGAAACTTTCCCAACCGTTTTATTTAGGGAAAGCGAGGCCGTTTCGGCCCCAAAAGCCGAATTTTCTTGTAACAGTTTGTAACGGCCGTCAGTGCGAAAAATGGTTTCCGTAATTTACCGACCATCCGGATGTAGCGGCTAGAACTTTATTAGCGGTGGACGGTTACCCACGAAACGTGACATAAGCCGACTGTCTCCCGATTCCGAATGCTCACCACCGTTACCTTCGATTCGCCGTAGCGCCCCTTATGCAACCCGGGAATTGCGACACGGCTACAGGCCAGATTGCGCGTTGTAACGCCGCGCTGCATCCTTGAAGACCTTCCGATGGTCTATTTCCTACTCACGCCTGTTGAACCACGCGCGCAACCGCGCTTGGCTGTTGCTGGCCCATTTCTTTGCAAGGATAAATATATGCTTATACATAATTATCCGGAGACTGAAATGACCAAGGCGGAAATCAAAGAAATGACTTATGAAGAAATGGCTGAATACATCAGGACGTTGCCCAGTGCATTTGTAGATTTTCGCCATCCTGATGGTGACGAGGATCTTTCCTCTGAATATGCCAGTTCAACTGACGAAACGGTCAAGGGGAAAAACGAAGAAAATGGCCGTCGTCAGTCCGCTCAACTCGAGAGCAAGGAGCGGATGCAATGAAAATCACTGATCGAATTGTTGACCGAACCGCTTTCGCTGCCAGAGTACACGGGTATCTGAAATGGCATTTCGAGCGCTTCTTTCACTCCGCTGGGTATTTAATGCAGCCAACTTCGCCGGTAAAAGGACTGGTATTGCGCCCTGTACTCGATATGGATTACTTCGAAGTGAGCTTCTTAGGCATGCGAATCCGTTTTCAGTTTGTTTTGCAATGCGCTTCGGATGGCTTTTTGGGGGGAAAAGTAATTGCCGTCAGGGAAAGTTACGGATTACCGAATTGCGACGGTAATGTTGGCGGCTTTATGTTTGATGCTCAAGGATTTACCGATTTCGATGACTCAATGTCTGGGGGACGACTAGATATCGGCTACGGTGCTGCAGAGATTATCCTGCATTTTTTCGATCAAGCCATTATAAAACGATGCCTATAGGTGCGTTAGATTTATATGATGTTTTACGTCTTCCGATTCTGACGCGGATTCTCACAACTGTTCGGCTTTAAAGATGTATGTCGGTCTTCGTATGAAAGAAAGCAGGTGTAACGTTTTATCCAGTGCGATTTATCTGCTTCGAAATCTCAACTCTTTGACTACCCAATTGCACTGGACGTAACCGGACATTCGCATCACGCCTGAGCAACGATTATCGACGTCTTGACCAGCGTACAATCAGGCGGCAATCGCAGCCACAACCTTCTGTACAGCAAACATTCAAGGCGCCGCTCCGCATCCGAAACCAGCCACATGGCCTAAGGAGACAGCTCGGCTAGTGCGGCCGTGCAACTGAGAAGACTCGGGCTGCTATGTGCCCGGCACCTGCCGGTTAGCCGAGTGCAGTTAATGACCAAGGCGATTCGCAGACTCTCACCGCTGATTCTCAGGAGAGAACATCAGCTCGGTTGGTACAGAGATGGAGAACCAATTGATTTGCGCGGATTGAAACAGAAATTCGCCCCCACAAATCTAATGCTCCTGATCCCGGGCCAAGATATGAATATATAGGCCCGGGACAAGTCTCTCAAACACCGAATGACAAGCTTTATTGCACAAGCGCGCCCAACTTTTAACTAACCGTAGAGCCAATTCGCCGGCACTGTTACGATTTTCGGGAAAAACAGCAAAAGAAAAAGTACAGCACTTTCGGCGGCCAAGAAAGGAAGAACGCCTTTTACCGCATCCTCCATCTTTAACTTACCAACGCCGCAAACGACGTTAAGAACCGTCCCAACCGGTGGCGTGATAAGTCCAATAGCGCAATTGAGGATAAACAGGACTCCGAAATAAATGGGATCGATTCCGGCCGCCTTGATCACCGGCATGAGAACCGGCGTCATAATTAATATTATCGGTGTCATATCCATACACATACCAATTACCAGCACGAGGGCCATGATTGCGATCAACAGCAGAATATGATTGCCCATGAAAGGCGCGAGCATCTCCACAAGCTTCGCCGGAATTTCCGCGACGGTTATGAGCCATGCACTAACCATAGCCGACGCCACCAGGAACATGATAACGGCAGTAGTTTTTCCCGCAGAAATGATCACGTGGTACAGCTCGCCCAATGTCATTTCGCGATAAACAACCACTGAAACAAAGAGAGCATAGACGGCAGCTACCACCGCAGCCTCAGTCGGGGTAAACACACCAAATTTCAAGCCCACAATAATGATAACGGGCAGGAATAACGCCCAAACAGATTTTCTCAAGGACTCAAGAACCTCGTTCGTACTCGCCTTTTTTAGCGGCATGAGCCCCTCACGCTTGGATACCCAATACCATGTGGCCGATAATGCTCCCGCCATTAAGATCCCCGGAACGATACCTGCCAGAAAAAGTTTTGTAATCGACAGATTCGCCGCCACTCCAAAGATAACAAAGCCGATCGATGGTGGGATGATTGGTGCGATGATCCCCGCCGAAGATAACAACCCTGCCGCGCGCGGCTTATCATGTCCTGCTTTCACCATCATGGGAAGAAGCAGTGAGGCGAGCGCGGCGGTGTCCGCAACCGCAGAACCAGACAATGCAGCCATAATTGTCGCCGCGATGATGGCAACAAACCCTAGACCTCCACGCTTATGTCCAACAAGGCAGAGTGCAAACGAAACGATTCGTTTTGACAATCCGCCCACATTCATGATCTCACCGGCCAGCATGAAGAACGGCACTGCCAAAAGAGGGAAATTGTCCGCTCCGTTTACCACTGTCTGTGCAAGAATCTGTGGATCCAGAATATCTTGCTGAAACATTAGAGCTACACCGGAAAGTAATAGCGCGTATGCGATTGGAACGCCAAGTGACATCACACCCAGTAGCGAGCCAATAAAAATTGCTACAGTCATGTTTTTCCCCTCTCTCAATCAGGCTGCGGAGCCGCGAGGTGCAACTCTTCTACCTGCTCAGCATCTTCAGATCCTTTAACCATTAACAATTCGGGACTCGATATATCTCCTGTCAAGGCAACCCAAAGTTTATGCAGGAGAATTACTATTCCCGATCCGCCGAAAAACACCCCTGCCGCGTGCATTACACCGACCGGGATCCCCGATGCGGAACCCATTACTCGCATATTGATCTCTGTCTGAGTAAGGCTACCCGCCAGGAGAAGCCACGTTGCATAGAGCATCATCAACAATCCGACCACCATCGCTACACGTTTAAGCGGATTGGGCAAACGAGACATCACGACTTCGGTTCCGAGATGTCCGCCATCATTCAAGGCTATCACTGCCCCCACGAACGTCAGCCAGACTAGTAGCCATCGGGACAATTCCTCAGAAACTGAAATACCCGAGTTGAATACATAGCGGAGAACCACGTTTCCAAACACCATAGCGGTCATCGCTATCAACACGACACACAACACGACATTTAGCGCACTACAGTATCTCTTTAGAATATTTTCCATTGAACCCTCTCCGGTAGATATGTTGTAGCGCATCCGGGGAGCACCGAGTTGACGTTGGCACCCCCCGCATAACGCATCACGAGTTCATTACTTGACTGCCTTCCTGGCCTTTTCAATTTCGGACCAGAATTCTGCCAGCAGCTCCTTGTCGTACTCCTTTGAATAGCGATCGATAACCGGTTGCAGACGTTCACGAATCCGATTTCGTTCGACGTCGGTCAAGTCATTGACTGCCATTCCCTTTTTGGGGGAATTTTTGACCATCGCAACTTCGGTTTCACGGTTAAGCTTACGTTCGTACTCTGTGGCCTCGCGTGCAGCATCACCCAGGACTTTTTGCTCGTCTGCATTCAGGCGGTCCCATGTTTTTTTGCTGAACAAGACGACCAATGGGTCATAGACGATTTTTGTCAGAGAAAGATACTTCTGGACTTCATCAAAGCGCGCCGATTGAATCGTCGGGAGGGCTGTCTCTTGACCATCGACCGCCCGTTGTTCCAGTGCGGTAAAGAGCTCCGAGAACCCCATTGGAACCGGATTCGCGCCCAATTCTTTGTAGAGTTCAACAAACAGTGGTATCTGGATTGTCCGCAGCTTGAGTCCGCTGAAATCTTCGACCTTCGTAATGGGATGTTTGTTGTTCGTTACCGAACGAAATCCGTGCTCCCAATAGGCCAAACCGACCAGCCCCTGATCCTTTAGCCGGTCGAGCAACTTTTTGCCGAAGGGGCCGTCAACAACCTTGTCCGCTTCCTCTCCCGAAGAAAAAGCCATTGGCATATAGTAGATGCCAAAGTTTTTATCCATCGGAGAAATGAGACCGGTACTAACGAACGTCGCATCGACTGTTCCACCTTGAAGCGACGAAATTACTTGCGCGTCCCCACCCAAAGTTCCTCCGGTAAACAACCGAGCCTTCATCTTGCCGCCACTCTTCTTAACAACGAGATCGGCAAACATCTGGGCTCCACGACTAAATGGATGTTCAGCGGCCTGTACCGACGCAAATCGGAATGCTTGCTCACGGATTTCTGCGGTAGCCGAAGAAGCAAATGTCACTGAAGCAACCGCACCGGCAAACAAGGACAGGGGAAGACTCCACGAGCTCTTGAAATTCATAGTTACTCTCCAAATTTATGAATTGCTGCGTTGATAAAGGATTCCGGGATCAGTTTGCGATCCACGGTCCCCAATACGACCCTCCATCGAGCCGTGATATGTGATCGCACGAGAAGCCGACAAACTCCCCCATCCCTGCTATGAAGCCCGTTAGCTGAAAAATAACGGATCGGGGATTTCGAAGGACAACGCGTTCTTTCACAAAACTTTTTTATTCGATTAAAGAACCATGCCTCCGCTCACATTAATGACTTCCCCGGTTACGTAACCGGCCTCCTCGGAAGCCAAAAATGCCACCACATTTCCAACATCTTCGGCCGATCCGGCCCGACCTGCGGCAATTTTTCCGACCATGATTTCCCATACTTTTTCCGGGACACCTCGAGTCATATCCGTATCGATAAACCCCGGGCAAATTGCGTTACACGTAACACCTTTTCTCGCGAGTTCGCGAGACGCGGTTTTGGTAAGCCCGACTACACCTGCTTTTGAAGCTGCATAGTTAGCCTGTCCAAAATTCCCGAGCCAACTCATCGAAGAAATATTGATGATGCGGCCATAGCCACGCTCACGCATCAGTTGGGCAGCCTTGCGAGTGCAATAGAATGTCCCAGTTAAATTAACCGCAATTACCTGGTCCCATTCGGCGTCACTCATCTTGTACAACTGACCGTCTCTATTGATTCCTGCATTATTCACAATGATGTCGACAACGCCATATTGCTCAATTGCCTGATCAAACATTGCTTCAACGTTCTCACTATTGGAGACGTTCGCCTTTACGGCTTTGGCTGTCCCACCCATTGACGCGATTTCAGCGACAACCGCGGCGGCTGATTCCTCCTGGACGTCGGCAACTACAACCTTTGCCCCTTCTGCCGCGAGTTTCAGAGCAATTCCCTTACCCAGTCCGCGGCCGGCCCCCGTCACTATTGCTACACGATTTTCAAGTCTCATAAGTTGTTCTCCTCTATTTTGCAACCAGCATATTTCTAAGTCCGAATGGACCATCTTCGTAAATCGATTTATCGGTAATCCTCAAATCTGGTGAGACAATCGGGACAAAGTCCATTTGCGCAAACACATCCCGCTCAAGATCAATGCCAGGCGCAATTTCGATGAGCACCGGCCCATCCGCACCGAGTTCAAAAATGGCGCGCTCAGTTACGAAATGTACTTTTTGATGATTCCTACGCGCGATCTCGCCGTTAAACGAGATTTGTGCCACCTTCGAAACCAGTTTTCGCTCGGATCCTTCTTTAAGAATTCTCACTTTTCCGTCGCGAAACTCTACTTCGAGACCGCGAGCAGTAAAGGTCGAACAAAAAATCACGTGTCCTGCATTTTGCGTAATGTCGATAAATCCACCGCACCCGGTACAACGGTCGCCGAATTTCGTCGCATTAACATTCCCGGCTGAATCCATTTCCCCCGCCCCCATAAAGGTAAAGGGCACACCCATGCCGTTGTAAAAATCCATTTGCACGGTGTGTTCAAGCAAAGCGATGGTGTTATGCGCGATACCGAAGTCAATGCCGCCTTCCGGTATTCCGCCGTACAACCCGGACTCCACTGTCACAAGAATGTCATTGGAGAGTTTCTCCTCGGCAGCTATTGCGCCAATGACGTCGTTCGGGATTCCAGTGCCAAGGTTTATCGCGGCCCCGGGTGCCAACTCCATCATTGCGCGGCGGCCGATCACCTTTCTTACGGAAAGTGGCAATGGACGGACCTCTGCTTCTGGAAGAACCAGATCACCGCACAGAGAAGGATCAAAGAAGAAGCTAGCCGACTGCCGATGATCCGTTTCCGGATTCTCGCAAACCACGATAGCGTCCACGAAATAACCCGGAACCACTACATTTTTCGGATGCAATGTCCCATTCTTTGCACGTCGTTTAACTTGAACAAGTACCTTTCCACCAAACCGCTTCGCCGCCATGACTGCACCGATGACCTCGAGCTTCATCGCTTCTTCCTCGAAGCTGACGTTACCCATTTCATCTGCGGTGGTCCCGCGAACGATCACAAAATCGAGCGGAATCGCCTTGTAAAACAGGTACTCTTCACCTCCGTAGTTCATCACCTCCACGATGTCAGGCAATGGCCTTGTTCGGGCATTCATTTTGCCCCCCTCGACACGTGGATCAATGTACGTGCCAAGTCCAACCTTGCTCATCTTGCCCGGAAGCCCGCATGCCATCGAGCGATAGAGCTGTGCTAACTGGCCCTGTGGGAGATTAAATGCCTCGACTTTATCTTGGGTAATAAGCTCCATCCATCTAGGAGCCAGGCCCCAGTGCCCGCCGATCACGCGTCGCGTCATGCCTTCATGTGCAAAGTGCTGGTTGCCGCGCACTCTATCGCTCTGGCCTGACGCATGTACCAAGGTCAGACCGTTTGGCGTTTTCGACTCCAAGAAGCGCCGTTCAATTTCAGTAAGAATACTTTCCGCAGCGCCAACCAAGGTCATGCCGACAGTAGCGATAGTTGCACCGCTGGGTATCATCGCAGCAGCTTCGGCTGCGGATATAAAATTTCCTTGCATTGCTTTCTCCTACCGCTGGAGATTCTCAAAAACAGTGGCGATACCTTGACCACCTCCGATACACATCGTCACGACCCCATAACGCGAACCACGACGAGCCATCTCGTACATCAACTTCACAACCAAAATCGCACCGCTTGCGCCCACCGGGTGCCCGAGCGCTATAGCGCCGCCATTGACGTTGACTTTTTCAATGGGAATATCCAAATCGCGAACTACTGCAACCGATTGGGACGCAAAAGCCTCGTTGATCTCAAAGAGATCGATGTCGCCAAGACTCAGCCCTGCCTTTTGCACAGCCTTCCGCGTCGCCGGCGCCGGAGCAAAACCCATCACATCCGGATGGTTACCAGCAACAGCCTGACTGACCACGCGCAACTTGGGCGCAACCCCCAAGGATGCAGCTTTCTCGGCGCTCATCAGCACGACCGCACCAGCACCATCGTTGATTCCGGATGAATTTGCTGCGGTGACGGTCCCACCTTCCTTAAACGCTGGTTTAAGGCGTGCCAACGAGTCGTAGGTAATCCCAAATCGCGGATGCTCGTCCTGATCGAAGCGTTTCACTTCTCTTCCGATTTTCACCTCAAGCGGCAAGATCTCGTCGATGAACTTGCCAGCCTTAATGGCAGCCTCGGCTCTCTGCTGACTAAGAAGAGCGAACTCATCTTGGGCCTTCCGCTTAACGCAATATTGTTCAGCGACATTTTCAGCAGTAATCCCATTGGGGTACGGCCCCATCGGCCAGGTAAGAATTGATAGCAGTCCATCTTCCAGTGTTTCATGACCGAACTTATTTCCGAAGCGGTGTTTGCGAATGTAGTGCGGAAGCATGTTCATATTCTCTGTTCCACACGCAACGACAATATTCGCCTCATCGGTCTGAATCGCCTGCACGGCTGAATTCAGCGCCTGCAAACCGGATCCGCACTGCCGATTGACCGAATAGGCCGTCGTTTCCAGTGGCAGACCTGCTTTCAACATGCATACACGTGCGATGAATCCGCTTTCCGCAATCTGTCCGACATTACCCACGATGACTTCATCAACGTCCTCGGCCTTCACGCCACTGCGAACCACGGCCTCTTTGATCACCGCTGCGCCAAGATCGTGTTGATGGAAATCTTTTAGCGTCCCACCCATCGTTCCGATTGCCGTTCTAACACCGCTCACGACTACAACATCTTTGCCATTCATCTCTGTATCTCCGTAGGTATTACGTTTTCAAGGTTACAAAGGAGAGGGCTTTCCCAAGAAGGCGATCTCCCAAGCTTTGCGGTTAGTTCACACGAGCGGACTGGCTCGAATAGTGACTGCTAAATCATGGCCGTCGGGGCAAACCATCTCGCCACAAGCTTCCTCAATTGATATATGCCGTTGACGTGCCTGGCTTTGCGGTCTGACTACGCTCGGATTGTTCTCAAGGCCTGCTTTCGACGACTCCGTTTTTGACTTGGCGCGAGACAGGACCCGTTTTGTATCTTCAACACCGCAGGCAAAACCGGCGCACCAAGCGACGTACAGAAAGGCAACGACCGGCGGCGATTTCAAGAACCCTTGCAGTAACAGCAAGTTGCTGGCATCCCCACCAGATTCATGGCTTGACATGACGATGGCGGTAACACCCACGACAGCAAGTACAGCCGCACCACAATAACGAACAGCGACAGCACGCCAACTCCGCTGATACCAACTGGACACATCCAGGAAGAAGAGGGACATCACAGCCGCCTCGGTCATCCCTGCTAAGAAGCGAAGTACGTAAAAGGAAGTTCCGCCAGAAAAGAGCGCGATACCAATGGAGAGCACAGCCCAACAGGAAAAAGCCATACCGGCCTGTGATCTAGCCGAAACACCCGTTCGCAGGGAAACAAAAGGATCAAGATGTACCAATGCTGCGAGAAATGGCACTCCGCTACCGAGAACAAATACGGCCACCGACATGACTGAATCGACCGCGTCCCGCGAATTAGCCCTCGCGATCACTATTTGATCCACATGGCCCAGACCCCAAATAAAGACAAGGAACACCAGAAGACCCAAAAGCGTTGCTACGCTTTTTATCCTTCTCTCAACGGAATCCGGACAGCAACTTTGTTGTAATGCAGTCATCAGAGCCCCCTCGTTTTAAGTACCCAACCTCAGCCCCATATAGCGATCACTTAGCTGGTATCACACATCTGTGATCACATAGTTGTGATCATAGGTATATTTTTTAAAATGTCAACAGGAAAGATTTAGCAGTCACTTTTTTGAATTAACGGCCTACTCATCGTCTTTAAGCCTTCCACTCAAAAGAAGGAACGCTATGGCCGTTAGTGCTGTGTGCAGCACCGCATCTCGCACCCCCTGCACTTTTATATGCAGGCTATAAAGGACGATCAGCGAGATGCGTTAGGCGAGAAAGACGAACCATCGTCAGGACACGCGGGGCTCCGAAGAGCAAGAATCCGTCGCCATTCGCCGAACATATGAGACAAGAGTGTCTTAAAAGACGAATCGATCTAGCAGTCATCGACGCGAATCTAGTGGCCCAACCACCAAGTCATCTTCTTGCGCGCGGCAAAGCAACATGAGCTAGAATAGTGATCACTGATAACACTTGATGACACAGCTATTAACCATGGCACTAGTTGAGTTAATGAAGCCTCTGACGCACCGAACGCTCAGCTCTGACGTATATCAGCAACTGAAGGAACTGCTGATTAGCGGACGGTTGATGCCGGGTGAGAACCTTTCGTTGCGATCAGTTGCCGAGGCATTGGGGGTGAGCGTCATGCCAGTCCGAGAGGCAATACAACGGCTTGTCGCAGAGCAGGCGCTCGAGGTCGGACGCAACCGAGCAATTCGCATCCCGATAATGACAGAGAGCCAATTTCGGGAAATTACCATCATAAGAATGCATCTCGAAGGTTTGGCCGTAGATCAAGCAGGCTCCCTTCTATCGAAGTCCGCAATCGACAAACTTACGAAGATCAGTGACGATTTTTCTCGTGAGATATCCTCGCCGCAACCTGATGGAGGGAAAGTGGTTGCCTTGAATAAGGAGTTCCATTTCGCAATATACGAGGCATCTGGAATGCCGCTTCTTGTTCAGTTAATCGAAGCTCTTTGGATGCGCATCGGCCCAATTCTTAATTTCGACTTACGCAAAGGTACGCCTCGTGGAGAAGCGCGACCAGCTGTTGACTTTCATGCGCAGTTAGTCGAATCGCTAAGAAAGCATGACAGCGCCAAGGCAAAACTAGCACTACACCGGGACATTGAGACTGCTGCTAATTTTATTATCTCGGCTGGTGTTCTTGTTACGCCAGAGCCTAGAGGCCAAGGGAAGAAATCTTCGCAATCTCGCAAGAAGAATGCTCACGGGCTTTCCGCGATTACAATGGACGTAACCTGATCTCGGCCCTCAATTCTTCCCGAAGGACACCAGCCACTCATTCGGCGCCAATCGTAGGACAGAAATGGGCGACGCTCGCCAGTGATCTGTCGTCACGAACAGCTTCGCTACTGGGTCACTGACCATAGAATTACCGATACAGCATCCGGCAAGCAAGGTCGACTGCTGTCAGGGCAATGCGATTCGTTGGTGAAATCTCGCTGGGTCGCTATTAAACGTAAGAGCAAATTAACTGAGCGATTCATATTACCTATTGCTCCGGCCCGATGAAGTTTGAAGTCCCGCCGCCTCGCTTCGCTGCAACCAACAGGATTTCGTGGGCAAAAAGTTCAAATATCACAGGGCCGGATCAATAGATGAAGGCAACGAAACTTAGATCAAATTTACTGCAATTCGCATCATGTCATCGTTCAAGTCGATATAACGTTGAGTTGTGCTCATGTGCTTGTGCCCAGCGAGCGCCATGAGCACACGGACGCCAACCCCTTTATTGGCCAGATTGGTTATGAAGGTACGTCGCCCACTGTGCGAGCTGGCGCCGCGGATCCCAGCGTCGTTGTAGAACCGTAAAAACGTCTGAGCTACGGTATTAGCCGTCATGCCATTTTTGCTTTGCTGGCTATAGAAAAAGGGGTGGTGGGATTCAAATGCCTTCAACTGCGAAACATAGGAGGCCAATTCTCGTTTGAGTTTTTCCCCCATCACAACTACTCGACCATACTTTCCCTTGGTTTGATCGGCCATAAGGCGAATCTCTGAATTGATGGTTCCATCAGGTGCGACCACGTCGCCTATGCGCAACGCAGCCAATTCTCCTGCTCGCATTCCCGACCAAAAACTCATGAGGACGAGAGCACGGTTTCTTGCGGCGTGTCGGCCTTGCCCTACGGTGGCAAGTAAAATCTTGAGCTCTTTTTCGGTAAGCGTTTTGGCTTGAGGCATAATGGCAAATGACAATAATTGGGATATCCAAATAATAATTTATTGTCATTTATTTACCAACCGATTCAAGCCTCGTTATTGCGCCCAGTGCAGTCAAGTGGTTAGATCAGAAGATAATAAAATATAGAAACGATTAGCTTTTCTCAGCCCGGTGCCGATACATGTTGCTTGGCAAGCAAGGGCGGCGAAGGAGACAATAACGCAATGTACCAACCGGCAGTAGCTGAGCTTCATCGCGCAGCGGTAAAGCGCCACCGAATAAATCGACCGCCCACTCATTGTCGCGCTAATACCCGTATAGCAAGACGTCGTATCGATTCATTTGTTATTGGTTATATACTATATAATAGGACGCTGGTCGGCCTGCCCGATACCGAGGTCAAGGAAGCGCGCGACCGCGTCCGCGCGGCGCTGCAGAATTCGGGGTTCGAGTTCCCGGCCAAGCGGATCACGATCAATCTGGCGCCGGCCGATCT
>Ga0302250_1001671_pt1 | contig 15923 bp, 18 predicted proteins | sample AAG_RA_Asp_MG_FD_193536 | JGI IMG/M metagenome (GOLD analysis project Ga0302250, IMG submission 193536) | Enriched activated sludge microbial communities from anaerobic digester in WTTP, New Holstein, Wisconsin, United States - AAG_RA_Asp | ecosystem: Engineered > Bioreactor > Anaerobic >... | reverse complement strand
GTACAGGGACGTTGCCAAGAAGGCCTACACACGGCGCGAATACATGGGCGGTGTTCCCGGCAACAAGATCGTGCAGTTCGAGATGGGCAACCTCTCGCAGGAATTCCCGACCGAAGTTGACCTGGTTGTTGAAGAGGCCTGCCAGATCCGGCACAGTTCCTTAGAGGCAGCCCGCATCACTATCAACCGCCGGCTCCTAAAGGATGTCGGCCGTTCCAACTTCCATTTCAAGGTCCGCGTCTTCCCCCACCATGTCCTGCGCGAGAACAAGCAGGCAACCGGCGCCGGTGCCGACCGTGTCTCGGAAGGGATGCGCCTCGCCTTTGGCAAGGCAGTCGGTACCGCGGCCCGCGTCATCCCCGGCCAGGCTGTCATGACGGTCTTCTCCACTGCACAGTACCTCGAGAAGGTCAAGGACGCGATGCGCCACGGCGCCCACAAACTCCCGAGCCCGGCACACCTGAAGGTCAAGACCATCAAGGTCAGCGGCAGAGTCGTTGCAGCACCGAAGCTCGTCGGTGAGAAGGTTGTTGCAGCGCCGGTCGTTACCGAAGAGGCGGCAGCTGAGCCGGCAAAGGACGCCAAGGGTGCAGCACCTGCAAAGGGCGGCAAGGAAGCCGCACCGGCCAAGGACGCGAAGGGCGGTGCCCCGGCCAAGGCCGACGACAAGAAGGGTGCAGCCCCGGCAAAGGGCGGCAAGAAGTAATATTTTTCTTTTCTCTTCACCGTTTTTCGTTCATTTTAACCAGTCTTTCTTCCGGTCGGGAGCGGTTGCTGGTTGTCTCGTTGTGAGCCGGCCAGGGAGCGATGACCGGGTTTTTCCGGTACCAGCCCCTCCCCCGGGCGCCTCACCCGTACCCGATAAACCCGGCAATCCCCCGCTTCCGTGCCCCGAAGTAGATCTCCCGCTCGCTCATGGTGGAGACATCCTCGATGGTGAAATGCACGTCAGGATAGCCGGTCTTCAGCACTTCAAGCAACCTGCCGGCCTCTTTCCTGGGCGCCATGCTGATGAGGACGGCAACTGCAGGTACGAACTGGCCCGAGCCGTTGATCCGCGTTGTCCCGTACCCGAGGTTTCCAAGATGGCTGATGAGCGGCGCGGGATCTTGTGTGCAGAAGATCCGGACAATGACGGTGCCAAGACCGATCCAGGACTCGATGGTCATCCCGAGGAGTGTCCCGATCCCATACCCCAGCATATAGGCGAGAATACCGGGAATATTGTTGAGGTTTGTCAGCACAAGACCGGTGGAGAGTACCCAGATCCCGATCTTGAGTGTCCCGATCGCAGAAGCGAGGTATTTGTGGCCTTTTGTCACGTAGACAAGCCGGACAGTCTCCATTGCTGTCTCGACAATCCGTGCAAGGAGGATGATGAGCGGTAAAGCAAGATCCATTGCGCATCCATGACCTGTGTCCGCAACTCACGTACGGTAATCTAGGCGTATACGTCCGGGAGTATGTATGCTTTGTGGGGGCGCCGGTGGAGATGCAAACAAGAAACATTTTATTATAAAACATATGATATTGTTATTGTGAATATTGTCCCCCGCTGATACTTTGTGCCTACATCCCTCGTCCGCAGGAGCCGTGTTCGCGCGCCTTCAAACATATACTCACCTTTGAGCATGCAAGGAGAAATCCGACCGGGCCCGGTATGCAGGCCCGGCAGTTTTTTTTATGCCTTGGTGAACACCTCTCTCTGTCAGGAACACCCTCATCTGGCTCCAACCCTGCCCCGAAGAACCATTCCGGTCTTTCCCGTGTCTCACCTTAAAAAAGGTTTGACATTTCCCTGGACACTGGTGGAGCAGGAGGGAGGGATTCATCCTCATAACTGAGGAATTCACCTGTGCACAAATAATTATTATTTATATAATTCCGGCCTCAATTGGATTGTTAAAGAGAATGATCTCATCATGGGATCGCAGGAAGGGAAATCACCGGTTGCCCGGCTGGTGTTGTTCATGGTCTGCCTGTCGGTTGCCGGGGCATTCGTTGCCGGGCTGCATTATTACACGGTTGACCTGCCGCAGCAGAATGCGGTGCAGGCACCGGAGAACATCCTGAGTGATGAATACCAGAGGATCTAGGCTGCCTGCAGAGCATCATGCCAGTGTTATGTCGGGGCTTTGTTGGTCCATATATCCATCACGTGCCTGTATGGTTGCGATGATATCCAGGCAGCCTGCAGCGGCCAGACGGGCTCATAACCGGAGTGCTCCGGCAGGGTTTTTCACCGCAGGTCATCGACAAAGACATGGCAGCCCGAGCACCACCAGCCGACAGGTACATTCTTCAGCTTCCCGGCTGGCCCGCGAACCCGGATGTGTGCCCGGTACAGGTGCAGGCACCGGTTGCTGCCGGATTGTGTACGGCAGCCGTTCGGGCAGGGAGGGCTCGTGCACATACGATGCGGTTTGTCACCGGGCGGTCCGATAAAACCTGCGGGTGAGTGGGCGGACTGCGCCGGCCCGGGGCTTTGCAGGGTATCCCGACAAGATCCCTTTTTTATCCACGGCCTCACACGCATGGGTTTCCCCCGGAACGTGGCATTGCCAACAGACCTGCCTGCCGGTTCTGCCATGCAGAATGCTTTGGCAAATTACTATTATCTCACCCCTGATATGCAAGTATATCCAGTAAGAGACTGGAGGAGTGTGGAGAAGATGAATGCTGGTGAATTTGCAGAAATCCATGAAGCGTGGGCGGAAGTGATGGCAGCCTTTGAAGAGGCGGAAGTGCCGTTCGAAGCGGAACAGGTGGCAGGCGCTGGGACGTTTACCGCTGGTGCAACACCGGTTGCGACAGCACGGTGACCGGGCTTGCCGGAAAAACTCTTTTTTCTTTTGTTCTCTTGTTGTGTGGCCCGGGGTTTCGGGAAAATTTTGTTTTATTATCTGCTTTTCTGGAACTGGAACGCGGGCACCTTCCGGAAATTCTCGTAATAATTCCCCAAAAGATCGGCTTCCTGTTCCCTGAGGTTATGCGGGAGGACTTTCTGTCCGATGATCTGGTACGAGAACTGTACCTCGTGCCCCTGCCAGTCTTTCCCGCAAAGTTCGGGCAGGCGCCCCGCGATATCCCCTGACTGGCCGATATACAGGATCTCCCTTGATTTGGCGTCCGCGAGCAGGTAGAGGCCGGCACCTTCACCCGCTTCACGGGCATGTTCCGGGCGGAGGGGTTTGTGCTCTGTCCATTCCATGCCCATCCAGTCACTATCGCCCGGGTTCCCCACGGGTTCCAGCGGGGTGATGCCGGGGAATCCTGCCGGATTGTCCTTCTGGTTATTGGCAAGCCTCCCGCCCCGTCGCCCCTCACTCCGGGTCGTGGACTTCCGGTACCGCGGGTGGAACCGGCCGAAGTTGCAGAGCGGGGATTCGCCGGTCTCCTGCCGGTACCGGTAGAGCAGGAAGTTCTCCATTCCTTTCCGTCCGCTCACCGATGCATCGAGCGGGGCGGAGGAGACTTCAAGCATGACCGGTTCCGTATCGTCAGTTTCACCACCGGAAGATGGACGAGGGGGTGCGTTACTCCCTTTGGATGGTGCCACGGGTGTTCCGGTGTCTTTAGCCAGGCCCCACTCTACCCACCAGCTCCAGAGTGCCGGTGCTTCGGCATACGGGTCGCTCCAGGGCATGAGGTCTCCCCGCCGGAGAGTCTGCCGGAGCCCTGAGAGTCTCTTGTGGAGCGACTGACCGGTCTCGCCGATGTACATCAGGAGGTCCTGGTTATTCGGGCGGATGCGATAGATCCCCGGCGCTTTCTGGATATACCAGAATTCCCGCGGTGCATTGAAGGGCACCCACGGCGACCAGTCAAGCTCGAGCCAGTTCTCTTCCAAAAAATCCATACGCGTTCTCTGGTTATTTCGTAGACGTGCGATCAGATGAATGCTTTCAGGGTGGAGGGGAGCCGAAATTGTTTGCTTTATGAAGCTGTCCGGGATGGCTTACCGTCAGCGGCAGGTGTTAAGTATTCCTTAATAGATGCACCTGTATCAAGTTCACTCCCGAATTCGATAGGTTTATGGTCTATCGTAATCCGGAAATCCTGCACATCACGTGCGACAGCAAAAAACCTGGTGACCAGAGAATTCAGGATATCCCCGGCTTCTCCCGGTATGCGCCGGCGGGAACCACGATCTCGAACCGTGCACCCTTCCCCGCCTCCCCGGTCTCCCGGATTCCCATGCCCGTCAGGCTGAGGATCTCCTTTGCGAGGAACATCCCAAAGCCAGTGTTTCTCCCGAAGCCCCGGTCGAAGATACGCTCTTTCTCGCCCGGCGGGATACCGACGCCGTTATCTTCCCAGACGATCGTAAGCCCCCCGCCCGTCCGGTGCGAAGAGACCCGGATCTCCGTTACGTGCTCCCCGTGACGCAGGCAGTTGTCCAGGAGGTTTGAGAAGACCCTGTCGAAGAGCGGGTCAGCGTAGACCTCGGTGCCCCCGATGTCCGTGACGAACCGGATCCCCTCGGCCGGCAGGAGTGCCCGGGCCTGGAGGACGACTGCCTCCATGTCCTGCCAGGATGGTTCATTTGTCCCGAGGTCCTGGTACGCGTTCATGAATGCGATCTGGCGTTCGATAGCGGCAATCGCGATCTCCTTCTTCGCGATGAACTCCCGGATCTTCTGTGGGTCGTTTAACATCGCTTTTGTGAGCTCCAGCCAGCCCTTCAGGGCCGAGACCTGGTTCGTGAGATCGTGCCGGGTGACATCGGTGAGGAGGCCGAGGTGCCGGTTGGCCTGCCGGAGTGCATCCTCCGCCCGCTTACGGTCGGTGATCTCTTTTGAGGAACAGATGCAGGTGATAACAGAGCCCGTCTCGTCCCTGATGGGCGTGATGGTGGTGATGTAGTACCGGTCGCCGCCGGGATGCGGGACCCGGACCTCGATGACATCGCCCCTGCCCGTGGCAAAGACGCGGGAGAGCGGGCCAAAGCGCTTGTCCGCCTCATCCCTGTCGAAGACATCCCAGATCTTCTTCCCGATGATCTCGTCCACGGTCTTTAGCACGCCGTCGGCAAAGGCCTTGTTAACGTACCGGTAGGTCCCGTCCGGGTAGAACGAGAAGACGGGGTCGGGGGACTCGTGGAGGAGGATGCGGTACTTCTCCTCGCTCTCGCGGAGCGAGATCTCCGCCTTGCGCTGCTCGGTGAGGTCTCGGTAGATGCCGAGGATGGCGGGCTTGCTGTGGAAGTCGATTAAGTCCACGATGAAGTCCCCCTCCCGGAGTTCGCCGCTCTTTGTCACCAGCCGGGCGGTGAAGGTCGGAGGCACAGCCTCCCCGGCAAACCGCCTCCGCGCTGCATCCTGCAGCCGGCCCCGGTCATCCGGGTGGACCAGGTCCCAGAGGTTGATCTGCATGAGCTCGTCAATGGTGTACCCGGTCACCTCAGCCGATCGCCGGTTGACGAACCAGAGCCGGTTGTCCTTGTGAATGTAGACGGCATCGCGGCTGTTCTCGACCACGAGCCGGTATTTCTCCTCGTTCTCCTGCAGGGACTCTTCGGCCCGCTTCCGTTCGGTGATGTCGGTGAGGAATGTCATGACGGCCGGGCGTCCTTCCCACGAGATGAGGATCCCGCTTGCGTCCACCCAGCAGGTGCTCTTGTCCTTGCGGCGAAGCCGGAAGGAGTACCGCGGGTCGGCCTCGCCCCGGAGCCTGCGGTTGTACTGCTCCATGACCACGGCCCGGTCGTCTTCGTGGATCAGGGTGCTGATGGAGACGGACGGGAGTTCCTTTTCCCGATACCCGAGGAGTTCTGCCAGCTGCGGGTTGGCCATCCGCAGGAATTCGTCCTGAACCACGCAGATGGCTTCCGAGGCGTTCCGGATGAGGTTCCGGTAGTCCTGCCTGGTCTTCTTTAAGGCCACTTCTGCCTGGCGCCGCGAGACGGCCTGCCGCACCTTGTGGGCCAGTTCGGCAAACTGGGACTTTGGTTCCCCGCCTTTCTGGGGTAGAAGTCGGCGCCCTCGTTTAAGGCCTGGATCACCACCTCCTCCCGGCCCCGACCGGTGAAGAGGATGAAGGGGATGGTGTCTCCCGATTTCCGTACCTGTTGTAAGAACGCGATGCCATCCATCTCCGGCATCTGGTAGTCGGAGACGATCGCGTCAAAGGCCTGTTCCTGCAAGAGAACGAGAGCCTCCGGCGCCGAGGTGGCGGTCCCGACAGAGAAGTCCCCGGTCCGCTCAAGGTAGATCTTGGCAATGTCGAGAAGCGGAGCCTCGTCGTCGACGTAGAGTACGGAGATCATCGGGCAGAATCCTGTACTTAACTGGTTTTTTCCACGGTTAATTTTTTTCCGGGATGAGGGTGAGGGTTGCAGGGAATAGCGGGAAAACCGGGACCTATCCCGATTGTACCCCCTGGCTGGAATATTTCCTGGTGGGGGTTGAGGTCTCGCTGCACCGGGTGAAAGAGCGTGTGCTGCTGCTTTCGTCTGACGAGCACCGGAAGATCGCCGGGGGACAGGTTGCGCTGTCTGGTCGCCAGATGAAGATCATTGAGTTCATCCATGCGAACAGTTCGGTAAAAACACGTGATCTTGTAGTGATGTTCAAGGTCTCGCGACAAGCAACATGAAAAATAATTCTGGCAAGCCAGAGTGACCGTGTGCTTGAGGCGATTAAGTCTGGCTTACCAGAATATGGTTCTGGCCTCACCGGGGCATTATTGCCCGTGAGCGAAGCCAACAGCCGGACCCGAATATCTCCATCCTGTATCTATAAAAATAGGGACTGTTTCAGAAACTACGTGCTGCATTCTGCGTCCCCTCATGCAGGCCGTGCCCGGCCCGGTCCCCCGCCCATTTTCCTCCCGCGTCCAAAATGTATTTATTCATATAAAATATGATACATGAAACAGGTGACGCCATGAACAAAAAAGCCCTTTTGACCTTCACGAAAAAGGACGAGGAATTCGTCAGTGCGCTGGTGGCGACCGGCACCCCGCGGACGGTTGCCCGGGTTTTGGTCTATCTCTTCAAGAACACGGAGGGGACGATGCGGGAGATCGAGCACGGGACCGACTTGAACGAGCCGCAGGTGAGCATCGCGCTGAAACACATGGAGGACCACGACTGGATCTCGGTTTCGGCGGTTGCGGGTTCCGGGATGGGACGGCCGAGCAAGAAAGTGGCGCTGAAGATCCCGGTCCGGGAGATCGTGGACATGATCGAGGAAGCGCAGAAGAGCGCAATAGAGAACCGGCTTGCCCTCTTGAAAAAAGCAAAGGGGTATGTGGCGTAACCGGGTGGCCGGCGGGAGCGGACCCGGAGCTGATGGCGGGGATCATGCCGGGGTTGTAGTTTTTTGTCCGGTATAATTTGCCATTAGCGGCAGTTGTTACGTAGTGCTTAATAACTGAACCTGCATTGAGTTCCCCGGCCCCTGCAGGAAACAGGTTACATGCTCCCGGCCATGGGCGCACCGTTTCAGGGTTACTGCCGGACGATCGTTTTTTTGCCCGGGTACCTGCCGGGCCGGCTTGCAATGCAGGGAGCATCCTTCCCGGGGTGATCGTGGGTGTAACGGATCCCGCTTCCGGTCGTGTCGGCAACCGGAAGAGTGGTCTTCTTGGAGTTTTCTCTTTCCGTACTCCGTATTTTTGAAAATTCTTCCGGCCCGAGCATCGACTCGATAAGCGAATTGTCAAAGGCCTCAAGGCGCTTTACTAGCGGTGAATCTTCATTGATGGAATACAGCGGGGTCCTGCCGTTTTTCCGGACCTGTATCATGTCCCGGTCTGAGAACTTCCTTATCGCCTTTGCAATCGATTGCCGAGTCAGGCCGGTCTCTTCCACGAGTTCGGCCATCTCAAATTCAATCCCGTACATCGGCAGGAGGAACTGGAGGAGCCGCGTCTCGCAGGTGTCCCCGAGTAATCCTCCGAATGGCTGGTCCATGTAGATACTCCGTTTTTAATATATGCTTTCCCGGGTTAAAATTATTGTTAAAAAAAGTTAACAGAATTGATCAGTCCAGGTGGTGGGTGCGCCCTCCCCCAAGGGGTGTCACGTTCAGGCCATGTTCGTTCAGGACGGACCAGGTCTTGGCAAGATCGCAGATGTAGTACTTCGGGTCGTCCTTTCTTATTGTTGCGACATATCCCCGGTTTTTCAGGGTTGCAATGGCGTTGCTGTAGTCCTGATCGTATTTTTTCCGGAGAATTTTTTCCAGTTTTTTGCTGTGATAGCCGGCACTTGCCTTGAAATTTTTGTTACGGTAGAGGATGTAAAGGATTTGGATCTCCATGCCGGTCAGATCGCAGGGCATGAATACTAGTATGCAATAAAATTATAAAAAGAGATATTTCTCTCCAGCAAGTATTCATCGCTTTCCCGTGGGTTCATTTTGTTCCCCGTGGAACGGAACGTTCCTGAACGTCTCTTCGGTTCAATCCGCTGTGGGCCAGGCCCTCCATGCAGTGAATTTTTCAGAGAGCATCAATCTTTTTGAAAAACTGGTGCGTTTGTAAAAATTCCAGGACCCCGTTCAGGCCTTTTTCGAGATATAGTGCCCCGATGAGCATCTCGAAACGGTCTGCGAGCATGTCTGTTGATTCCTGGTTCCAGATTTTTTTCATCCGCTGGTCCGATCCCCAGAGAATGTATTCCTGCAGGTGCAGGCAGTCCCGGGCATACCGGTGGAGGGTGGTGTTATTGCCGTACTGCTCCCGGAAATCGTTGATCTTTTGCGGGGTGACTGTTTCATTGACGGGGAAATTTGCGATGATTGCGTAATCCAGGACAAAGTCGCCAAGGGTCGCGAGGCTGTGTTCTTCATGAATTGTTTTGAGTTGTTCGAACGGGATTTTTTCATTCAGGAATGCATTGCTGATGATCGCGCTGATCAGGCGCTCTTTATTCTCAACGGGAAACCTGAGGAGGAATGTTTCTGCGGGATAACAGATCCTGTCGCGATAACAAATCCAGTCGCTCATGTCATCCATACGCGATATTGTCATTCTCGTTATAAAAATCCTGTGAATATTTCTTGGGGGGATTCCCGGGAGGATGGGATGGGGGGTGGAGGGAACCTGTCTGATACCATTGTTGCCGGATTCTTCGTTTCCGGAAGTTCTGTTCCTGCAGAGCTTCTGTCACGCAGGGACTGGTTTTTTTATCTGTACGGACCCTGTCTACTTTTGCGCAATAATGAAAACCGATCTCCTTGAATAATATGCCTGATTTCAAATTGTCTGTTTATCCCGGATTAGCGGGGAAAGTCTTGCTGGAAATATTTCAAAAGGGTATTATATTTCAGAAAGCGATTCTCGTTCCTGTGGTACCTGATGGATTATAAGCAGGTTTGGGTAAAACTCAAGCATTTTTTTAATTTTATCACGATTGATGTATTTTTTGTCTTGTTCGGGTTTGTGGCAAGTGTCGTGGCAATCATTACGTTCATCTTCGGCTCATTGAACACGGTTGTCTCTTCCGGGGCTTTCCCGGTGCTGTCCGTCCTGGCCCTGGTGATATCCGTGGTAATAATGTTTATTGGGGCTTTGTGGATTTATCATGGGCGCACGAACCAGATCCCGATAGTCAGGCGATCGTTTTTTACCGATCACGACCTGGAAAAAAGCATCCTGCAGGCAAACAGGAGTGTCCAGTTTGTTTTTATATTCATGCAGCGGCTTGATTTTATCCTTGAGATACTCACCCGGAAACTCCAGAAAGATTCCCATTTTGTCGTTGAGATCTACATGGTCAAGAGAAAAAGGAAAAACTCAGAAACGAGTTACCTCCGGCTGCGCCAGGCAGATGAATACAGCAACACTGCGTCGGTCAGAGGAATGAACCAGAACCTCTTTGAGATCTTCACCTTCCTCCTTGAACATCACCAGAATGTTTCGATCCCCATCAGAAATTTCCAGATCAAGGAATATGATTTCATGCCATCGATCTGCATGTACATCTTTGACAAGAAGAAGCTGGTCTTTGGCCCCTATATCGCCAAACCCTGTGATGACATTCCTCTCATCACTATCGAGGGGAGCGATGATGACTGCTGGCCGAATACTCCGAACAATGATGTAGTCTCCGCGTATAACAATATCCAGTCCCATTTCAGGATTCTCGGAGGTACAGGGTACCCCTATAACAAACCCAGAAAGAACAAACAGTACCCGCGGCGTTTCTCATTCTGGGATGGTGAATTTAATGTTCCGATCCATACCCTCATCAAAACTTGTTCGTATCAACTGGATCTCCAACTGAATTCCCAGAACCTGGTGGCATTTTCCGAGTTCCTCGATGTGGAAAATGAACTGTTCCGCGACCAGATCATGGATGCACTGGGAAAAGACCGTGACGAAGCACGATTCGATGCAGTGATGAGGCACCTTTCCGATGCACTGACCATTGTCCCTGCTATCGAGACCAGCGATAATATCCAGGAGTGCATTGAGGTTGTGATGCACCTTGCGGTCAGAAGTGCCATACATATCAATGCGAACAAAAACCGTCGTCACAATGTCCTGCGGCTTGAACAGGCACGTGGGCGGATCGAATCGTACCAGTTCTGGCTGCAGACAACCCGTCATGGCGATGGCAGTGAGCTGCTGAAAAAATTCTATACCAGCATCGTGGAATACCAGGACCAGATTGCTTCAAGCAACCTGGATCTCACGATGACTCCATTAGAGATAAAAACGCTGGCCAGGTACGTTGACAAAATGCGCAGGAGCCGCCAGGAAGTCATTCACGTGCTGGATAAGGAGTTTATCCGAAAAAAACTATGAACGCCCCGGATTTCGTTTGCCCGGCAGATATATTACCGAGCAATTCTCCGTGGCTCAATCAGTTAACTTCCCGGTTCTGCCAACCCGGCTGCAATCTGCCCGTAAAATTCGTGTCGAACAGCGTTTCGCGCATTATCAAGCACAAGATATATAACATACTCAATGAAACCATAGCTAATCACAACTGCGGCGAATCATTTCTTCCCCGCACGTGTGGGAACCACAAACGCCCCCTGGCAAAACTCCGGATCTTCCGGGGAACAGCTGAAGGGGCTGCGACGACAGCAGTGCGGGACCGTTACGCTGGTTGAGCGTACGCTCTCCCGCCTCTAAAAAACGTGCCGGCCGTGCACAAAAAAACCGGCCCGGGCAGGAGGGTTCGGGATTACCCCCGTTGAATGGATGTGACTGCCCGGAAGAAAACGAACAAGGTCGTAATACTATTGAACCCGTTCACATCGACAAAAGCAGGGCCGCCGGTACTTTTTCCCGGCTGCCGGATCATTTCAGCAGGAGGATCGCAGGCAGGAACCCGGGCCGGAGCCGGGCCGGGTGGGCCAGCCCCGGAGTATAAATCATTGTGAAATCTCCGGCCCCTGCCGGAAGTACTCGAAATATTTCTCGCAACTGTCATCCTGTACCACATAAACAACATCCAGCGACCGTTTGACGCTGCGAAAATATCCCGGCACGTACTTCAGGATATTTCCGAACTCCACACCGCTCCTCGTGTCGGGCATGATGACGAGGCCGCGAAGGAGCCGGATGGCACACTCTTCGTTGATCGTGACGGTGGAATACGAATACGGGATCTTTCTGCAATCTTCTGAACCTTTCGTGCACCCTTTTTCTTCTTCCGTCCAGTGCAGGATATAGAAGCTGGTCTCTTTGTGCTCGTCAACCTTCAGATAAATGTCCGTTCCTTTCGAGATCCGTTTCATGGTGTACGGTGAAAGCTTTCGCGAGCGGAAGAGGGGGATGCCGGTCGCGGGGTCGGTGCCGGGGGTTTTGTCAGGGGTTGTTGTGTCGGGCATAGTGAGGTCATCTCGCGGCATTACATCCATCAACTTGTATATTGATCTCTTTATTGGATATATTTATCCATTGGTATGATGATTACATACTTGGTATATCTGGGCAGAAAAAGTATGCGATGGGCCTTACAACAATCAAAATCCAGACAGAGACACGGGATAAGTTAGCGGATCTGGGAAAGAAGTCAGAGAGTTATGATACCATTCTCAACCGGCTGATCGATTTTTACCGGGACAACGCGAAGAAGGAGTGAATCTTTTTTGACCCCTTACCTGTCATCCCATTCATGGATCCATGTAAACTGCTGTTCCGGGAAGATCATCCCGACTTCGTTGCTCTGGGGAGAGCCCGAGACACGAAAGACTAGGGTAAACGGCTCATCGGTGTCAAAGAACTGTGGATAACGGTAGTCGAGATCGAAATACTTGAAGAAGAAAAAGCTTTTCTTGCTCTCGCTTGTGGAAGGGGAAGGAAATTCTGACTCGATGGGTTCGAGATGTTTATGATGGAACCAGCGTCGCTTGTCGGCACTCAATACTTCGGGATAGATCAGTGCTTCCTTATAGTCTCCAATTTTCATAAGACGGGTTTCTATCCCCAATGTCTGACCAGGAAAGATTATGCCAGAAATTTTTGTGTAAGAATAATATTTCGGATCAGGGTTGAAGATCTTGCAGTAAATACGGAAGCTGTTGTCTTGGGTAATCTCCGGAGTGATCTTTTGTCTCACGGTGTCTTTGTAATAGTGCAGGTGCTCAAAAGGCGGCGTATCTTTTGGGCCACCATGCGATGCCTCAACCCACTTTTTTTTGGGATAGATTGCAATTCCCAGGACACAGGGCCACGGCCCTTCGACAAACATTGGATCTGACATACGGGAACGTATCATCGCATGGAATAAATATATTTTTTCCATTTTTATTTATCAGAACGGGGGAATTTCTTCGCCATTCTGCCAGTATATTCCCGGTACGGACCTGTGCCCAAAGCAGTCACTTTGGGTTATTTTCCGGAAACAAAGACAAAAATTTATAATCTCATACAATATATTCCCCCGTGTAATACATGAGGTGTGGCGCATTATGGCTGAAGGAACCGTATCAAAGGCTAATGAATCAAATGGTATCAGCGATCTGATCAATACATTTCTGGGGATCATCCCCCCATTTATGATCTCAGCATACACCATACTCGATACCGGTTTTAGATCATTAAGCCCAACAACATCCCTCGTCTATCTGTGGTTTGGTGTTTTTATTGCATTGTTGATCTTTGCTTTCTGTGAGGGATACTTCGCGGCAGGCAATCCCCCCATTTCGCGTATAGATTTCCGACGAATTGTCGCTTCAGTGAAACCCGGTGATATTTCCCGATCGGAAAAAACATTGTTCGATGATCTTAAGGTGGAGTGGTCTAAAAATGCCAAACGGGGAAAACAGGGGACTATCAAATCCCTGGCATTTTTCGGGTATGTTGCAGCAATCGGCGGGCCCTTTACATATATCTCTTATCTCTCTGGATTCTCGTGGGTGGGATTCTACGGTACGGTAATTGCCGTGTTCGCCATGCTCGGTATATATGCAATCTCTAACTGGTGGAAATAATTTTTAAAAATTTTTTCCCGAGTGCACGATGAGATGCATGCATCGTTTCGCAGGGGGAAATATCGCATTCAATCCATGAAGGAGATAAAATATGACAGATGCATCCGGTCCGGACAGCATAGACAAAGATGAAAGCGTGATTGTTGTATCTGATCTCCATCTCGGGGGAGAATTCGGTCACGAAACCTCAGGCAGGTTCTGTAATTTCCTTGAGGCAGTCTCACGATTCTCGGGAAAAGCCCCCTTTTCCCGCGAGCAGCAGTTCCGGATCGGCGGTATCGACAAGGTTCTCAAGCCCCCGAAAAAGATCATCCTGCTCGGCGACATCCTTGAATTCTGGGCCAGCCGCTGCCGGAACCGTGATTATGTCACGCTTGATGCCTTGAAGCCGTTTGCACAATTGCAGGAAATGGACTGCGATGTTGTTTACGTCACCGGAAACCATGATGAAGACGTAGAGGAAATCATCGATGCGGCGAATTTTGAGAACAAAAAAAAGACCTCTCCTGAGAAAGATTCAATCGACCTGTTCACGCAGAACACTAAGAAGTTCTCTCTCCACAAGAAGCACTATATTCCGGGCAGGAACGGGGAGGGTCTGGAGGTCGGGGGTGTCCATTATGCCTTCCTTCACGGCCACCAGTTTGACCAGCAGCAGTTGCCTTATTCCATTGGTGAGTGTATCGGGGCCCGGTTCGATCCGATCAGTTATATTGCCGATATTGCCAATACCCAGGCGGCAAAAAAAGTCACACCGGTGATTGCAGGTGCGCTTGTGGTGATCTGGATCGCTCTTGCCGTAGTGCTTGGCAACCGGGAGAATGGCCCTCTTGTCAGCGCGCTGACGCTGATACTCGGTGGGGTGATTGTCGCAAGCCTCGTGAATACTGTTGTATTGTTCGGGAGCGGATGCCAGAAAAAGATTTCAATACTCCAGGTCAGGCCGATACAGATCCTCCAGGGTGTTGCTGCATTTTTCGCGCTTCTGCTTACCGGATTAATCCTGCTGGGCTTTGTTGTCCCTTGGATCCATAATGTCCTGTTCCTGGTCATCTTTGCTATCTTTTCCCTGCTTGTAGCGTTCACCGCGGTTCCGATACTGGTCGTGTCTTTACAAAAGAAGTTCTATTCCTTCTGGCAGAAAACGACCAGTATCAAAGGCTCGGACGTTGAAAAGATCATCCCGAAGGAAAAATCGAGCGCGAGTGATTTCAACCCGGAAAAGTACTCTCTCACCGCTGACGTCGTTGTGTTCGGTCACACACATTGTGCAAATATGCCCGAAAGTAAGCACTTTGTCAGAAAGAAGTCTCAAGAGTATACCGGTCCGGAACGGGTGTTCTTCTGCAATACTGGAAACTGGGAACGGGATCCGGCCATGCCTTTGACGAAAGAATGCCCGTTCAAGGAAACGTTCGTGTATATCGATCACGACGGGCTGTTCCTGATGCGATGGGATGATAAAGGAAAGGAAAAGATTCAGTTCATTAAGCGTATCCCGGCAGCCATGATAACGCATAATGTGATCCCATAAATCTCTTTGTCATGCCGGAAATAACCGAAGTCTGGGGACAGCTATTATACCATATATGGTCCTCTCATTTTTCATGACCGGTAACATTCAGGACGCAGCTCATCATTTAGCCAGCGATGGATTTTCAGAAATCATCCAGTAATCCCCATTGGTTTTTCTGACCGGTAGACACTTGCGTTAGAAACCGTTTATAGAGCAATTTCCTGTCGATAGTGTGGACAATTGAGATCCCGCCTTAAGCCCGTGAACCGGAATCATCAGTGGGGTCGTTGTTCTCAGCAATCAGTTACCTTCACGGACCCCACTCATTGAAACCATTAAACCAGACGAACCAAAGGGTATGAACAGAAATAACCCGACGAAGTGACGACCCCCCGCCGGTGGGTGCACGGGGAGGGATTCAATATCCGGGGGTCTCCCCGTATTTTTTTTAATTTGCCGGGGATTTTTCACCGGGGCTTTTTTTGGCGGATGTTTCTTTTGATGAGAGTTGGTGACTGGTGACATTTCCCGGAATATCCGTATTCGGACATGGCTATTGGTGCCGGGGGCGTCCAAGCGGAAGTGATTTTGATCCGGAAACGAAACGAACATTTGGTCACCAGTGCACCGGTATTGATATTTGCGGGCAGGGAGAAAAATATGTCGACTATAGTCTGCGATAGAAATTACCCTCTTTTCATCCGAATCACACTCAGTGAACATGCGCGAGGAAGAAATTTTTGGCAGAATGCTGCAGGAAGAGCGGAAAGCCAAAAATATTTCCCAGGAGAAGCTTGCAAAACTCGCCGGCCTTGACCGGACGTTTATCAGTCTCATCGAAAATGGAAAGCGGAGCCCGACATTTTCGACTATTCTGAAGATCTGGGCTCTGTAGAATTCCTCAATGAGAACAAGAAACGACAAAGTTGTAATCATTCGTGAGATGTTGTAGAGGATAACTTTGATTTTGATCTCCTTGATCTGGAGCCGATAAATCCTAGCTTTGAGGG
>Ga0302250_1001662_pt1 | contig 16021 bp, 12 predicted proteins | sample AAG_RA_Asp_MG_FD_193536 | JGI IMG/M metagenome (GOLD analysis project Ga0302250, IMG submission 193536) | Enriched activated sludge microbial communities from anaerobic digester in WTTP, New Holstein, Wisconsin, United States - AAG_RA_Asp | ecosystem: Engineered > Bioreactor > Anaerobic >... | reverse complement strand
ACATGGACAATGGGATATCTTATCTTATTGTATTACTGCTTAATACAGTTATCAACATCCGATTTTTTGGGGGAATGCCTGATCAGATTCAGGTTAAGGCCATACTGGATGGATTGTTTTGCATTAATCAAGCCATTAAATTCGTTAACATAAATGGCATAACATATAAGACAAATCACTTTTTTGTTGCCAATCTGTACAAATATATGTACAAATGGTGTGATTATTTACGTCGCAACATGATTGCACGCCAGAATACGATTTGCGGTTGCAGCAATGAAGATATCCGGGATTATTTGCTGATGGTGCAGGACAGCATTAGAGAACAACTGATAGCCATTTTTGGGGGAGAATGTGAACATTTGCTATCTCCTCAATACTACCTTTCTAAAGCTCAGGAGCACTTTGTAAAGGCGATAGATACGCACCAAGGCGGGGATTATTATCGTCAGATCATTAGCAATATGCATTGTTTACATGAGGATTTTGGATCTGACATGTATCACTTCTTTGCAGCACTTGATAGAATTCTACTGAACAAAGCTGTAAGCATAGGGTGGGAGAAGGAAATCAAGAATAAAATGAAGATATCCACAATCTATCAAACGAAATACTTCACAAATATCCCGTCCTGATCCAGAGAAGAAGAGATAACACGTTCAAAGCTTGACAAAGCCAGCGCTGTGGAAAACCTTGATTTTTACTTGTCATCGGGAGTAGATAAGAATGGATATAAAAACTATGAAACCAGGCCAGCCCTCGAACTTGTGGAAAAAGATGGAGTGATTAGTACCCTGAAGATTGGGAAAAAAGACCATAATGCTACTATCAGAATGCAGCCTGGAAGTTAGCTGGATTAATTGTTGATGCCTAGATGTAAAGAACTAGCATTCATGATTATGATGAAGGAGAATCCTTGTTTAGAAACACATTGTTGATGCTGCTTTTGTGCATGTGCCTGGTTCTGGGGGCAGAGCCAGTGGGTGATGAAAAGACTGAAACCAGTGACCAAAGATTCAAGCTTAGTGCGTTAGGCTCGCTTGATGTATTCTCCATCTACTCAAAAAGCAGGCATTACGAAAACTGGAAACTGAAGAGTGGGATAGGTTATGAGATAGGAGCCTCTTATGAACTTGCCCCCAGGTGGATATTGCATTCTGGCATCAAATGGCAGAGATTTGGATCAACTGGCTACTACTACCACACCGAGCCATATCTCCTGAGTTATCGTCTCCGGCTCAAGAGCGAACATGTTCGGTTTCCTCTCGAACTAAACTTCTGTTTCCCCATTGGAAAAGAGGATGAAATCTTTGCGGGCTTTGGAACATATATTGACTGGAATTATTATGGAGAGGTTGCGGTAAACAAGGTCTACGTGTCCGAATCCAGTTTCACCCAAAGAGTTATCACCAATGCAATGGGAAATACTATTCCAGGCTGGCAGATAGCTCTGGGAAGCAAAGCTGATAAGAACAGCGTTGAGCTACGCTACTGGATAGATATCCCTGGGTTCTCTTTGCCGGAATCTGGCAAAGACTTCCTCCGTCGCAGCGGTGTAGAGCTCGTGTTTGGACGTGAAATTCTGCAGTTTTAGTTGGGTAGTTCTATAAGATTGAACGATAAGCGGATTTTCCTTTATCCACAAACGTAATCAGGAAGTATAATTCCTTACCATCCCAGGAGGGAGCGATTGCTCCGATGCTGTGTATGCTTTTATCTTCAAAGCTGTTTGCCAGAAGCGTCGTTTTACTACCCGAGTTCAAATCAAATCTCGTAAGCTTGCCTGAATACGTGTAGTATAGAATATTGGCTGATCGACAAAGACTGAAATGCCCCGCAGAGCCAATATCTTGCCAGGTTAGGCTGGAATTATCCCTGTAGATCAGATATGCATAGAAATAGGGATTTTCCTTCAGGCAAAGAAGATGACGCTGATCGTAGCTATCCCGAGATTGTACCAAGCCGCTTAGCACTTCCTGGCGATTGCTGCCATCTGAATTCATCCTCATAAGGATACTATTCTGGTGATAGTAAATGCACTTACCGCCCATTGGCATCCAAGCATACAATACAGATCTATCAAGATTTGTATTACCCGTAGGCAGTGATGAAACAATTCCTGTTTGCAAATCCTTCCAGCAGACAAACCCACCTTGGTGAGAATACATACTTGGGGGAGAGGGGCAATTCAGAAAGCAGAGGTAGCGTCCATCCCATGATATGGTTGGTAAGTAGAAACTGGCAGTTTCACTTTCAATGATGGTCTCCAAGACGTAATTCTGAAGATTGAGCCTGTATATCTTTCCACCTGCGTCATAATATAGCCAAAGCCTGTCTGGACTGAGATCATAGTTCCGATAATAGTCATAATTGAACATAGGGTTTGGCGTAATATTATCCAGTGTACCTGAAGAAGGGTCATAAATATGCAGAGAATCGTGGAGTGCTAGAATCCTTCCGCCTGATATCCACTCAAATTTCAATCTGCTGGGATACAAGGCCGGCATTGGAAGCTGAGTAATGTTTCCCAATTCGTCCAAGTGCATCAAGCTATATGAATATACGGGCAAAGGGGCATAATTCTCCTGCATGCAGGCTGTTAAAGACAAAATACAGAGAGCTGCTAGGGAACAGACCCGTATCATTACCCTCTCGAGATTTATTTTGTGCATAGATAGCTACCCTTAGAATAATCGTTGAAACGATATCCCGTATAACCACTGATAAACATGTGCAACCCATCCGCCCGAAGATTAATTCTATTGATGCTATAAGAAAAACTTGTTTGTGATATATAGCCATCCCAAACCAAAGTAGTAGCTCCGGATTGCAAATCTATGTAGTTCAGGTCGGCCAGACCGAATTTTTGCCGGGAAAAGTAGAATCTACGGCTATTATTATCAAATGCATAGGTGAAACAATTATCAATCTGTTGAATCAATCCGTTTTGCCGATCATAGATCAGCAGATTCTCTCCATACGTTATATCCGGGTTGTGATCTTTCGATTGTAAAGCGAAATAACGCCGGTCTGGACTGGCAGAAAAGGAAAAATTGAAACCGCTCTCGCAAACCAGCTTCATAATCATGGTTGATGCCTGAGTATCTGGTATGAATCTCCACAGAGCCATTTCTGAAGAATTTAATTCCTTTGCAAAATAGAAGTATTCATCTGTAGATTCAACATACACTGCGTATACAACCCCTGTAGGGCCTTCAAGCTCAATCCACTCTCCCGTAAGCAGGTTCAGACTCAAAATACTGCCGCTTCTGATGGCTGTAAGATAGTTTCGACAGTCTGACAAGGCGGGGGAACTGAAAGCACCCTCCTCATATCTAGAGAGGTTTATCATATCTGTACCGGAAAAACTACAGCTGTATATATGATTGTTAGCTGCAAAATACAGTTTCCCCTTATCTACGTCAATTTCCAGAGTATTCTGGTCCGAGATAGCAAGAGAGTCGGGGATCAGTTGTTGGATTTGAGTAGCATTAAGCGAACGCCGGTAAATCTTTGCACTGAGTTGAAAGACAATATCTTCAGAGATGTAATAAGGCACACCCCAGTGGTCATGTTTCAAACGTTTGTCAATTCTCCTCTGACTGCCGTCAGAAAACAGGCTGTAGTTCGTTTGGTTTGGCCCGGGCAACATATCATCACACGAGCCCAGCGGTATTACCGCAATGCCGATTAATATTGCTCGAAGTATAGCCTTGAACATATTCACTCCCTGTCTCTTCGTAGAGTAAGGATATGCTTCAGCTTTTTGTTGTCAAGCGATATCTTTGGGGGATTCTGCCGTTTAGGTAACTCTGGGGAACTCTGTCTCTAAAAACATCAAAATGATCGAGATAATGTGCATCACTACCCAGGGAAAACAGACTTCCGCCCTGCTGCTGATAGAGTTGGATTATGTGATCCTCGGGAAGATAACTGGGGTAACCATTTCTCAGGGCACTTAAGTTTATCTCCAGGGCTATGCCACGCTCGATCATGACCCCAAAAATCTCGCGGATAAGCGGATACACTTCGCGCTCATCCGGAATGCCGGGATAATGGCGTTTATATACTCCCAAATGCGCCAAAACGTCTATATCGCAGGTAGAAACCAGGGCTAGATTCAGCCGGTAATAGTCCTCCACCTGCTTATTGGAAAGCGGCTGGGGCAAAGGCAGGGCAATATTGGTGTGATCAGAAAGAAAGTGAACCGAACCAAGGATAAGCTCAAAATCAAGCTCTGCTACGAGGTTCTGGGCAAATTCACGAACCTGATGATAATCGCCTATTTCGATCCCAGTAAGTATCTTTATCTCAGGGTACTGGCGCTGTAAAGCGGCGATGCGTGCCTGGTATTTCTTGAGGGACGGCAAACCAAAAACGCTTAGTTCCTGAGCCAATAGATCAAGATGCTCTGTAATGGCTATTTCATCGTATTTCAATTCGATAGCTTTACGGATCAGCTCTTCAGCTTTAATTCGGCTATCGTAACTATCTTCCGTGTGAATATGATAATCGTATTTCATAATCTTATCTTGCGAGAATTGCGGCACCCAGGGCACCGGTTATCTCAGGTTCTGGCGGTATTAGCAGGTCATGTCCCAAAGCGTTACCTAAACAATAAGCCAGATCAGAGTTTTGGGCAACCCCCCCAGTAAAGCAAACGGGAGCAGTCCAATCCAATCCTGCCATTTGGGCCTGGATGCGTTTTACGACGCTATGGTGAACCGCTTTGGCAATATCAAAAGCGCTGGTCGAGCTGGCCATCAGGCTGATGATTTCACTTTCGGCAAAGACAACGCAAGTAGAATTGAGGATTAAATCCTGTGCGGCTTCAGCGGCCAAAGCAGAAAGTTGACTCACTTCGCATCCCAAACGCAGAGCGGTCATTTCCAAAAAACGACCTGTTCCTGCGGCACATTTGTCGTTCATTGCAAAATCAACAACCTTGCCAAACTCGTTCAAAGTAATCAGCTTGGAATCCTGACCCCCGACATCAATGATGGTTCGCAAGCCTGGGAAGAGAAAATGACAGCCAACGGCATGGCAACTGATCTCGGAAAAGGCGTTGCCCATATCTTGCATCAACTTGCGACCATATCCTGTTACCCCAATGGCACTTACATCATGCGCTTTCAGTTGGTTGATCCGGAAAGCAGAATCGATCAAGGCCAAGGCTGAACTTCGTGCAGAAATGTCGGTGCTTTGCCATGCATAATGAGAGATGCTACTGATTGTAGTGTCATAAAGTACTATCTTAGTGTTGCGACTGCCAATGTCCAGGCCAAGTTTGATCATATTTATACCAGGATATGCAGATACTGCTTGTCCGCGGCCAGGTATCTGACAGCAATCTGCCTTATTTGTTCTGCGCTGACCGCATTGATGCGCTGTTCTCTATTCAGATAGTATTCTGGCTCGTAGCCTAAAGCGGCCAGGGTGGATAGGGAAGAAGCGCTGTAAGACGCACTTTCCAGGTCGAAGCGGTTCATTCCGATCAGATAGTGTTTGGCAGCGGACAATTCTACTTCCTCGACTCCCTTTGTAGCCACTTCTCCAATAATCTCCTGCATCAGAGTAAGGCATTGCCGATAATCCCGCTTGTCGCAAAATGCATAGGCATTCCAGAATCCCAGGTTGGATATGGAACTGAAATCGAAGCCGGTTTGATAGGCTAAGCCATATTTTTCACGGATAATATCGTAAAATCTCGATGATATATCACCTCCCAAAATATGAGCTAGAAGGTAAAACGCGGCGTTTTCTTCTCGATTAACAGCCGGACAGGCAAAACCTCCCAAATGGAGCAAAGCCTGGTCGGTATGTCCTTTTTGCTTCTTCAACTTCAGAGCTTGAGCGTCTAGAAAAGGATTAGGTTCCAGGATATCTTCAGGGCAAGGGGCTTCATTGAAAATAGCTTCGCAAAGCTGCGCAATCTCCTCGGCTCTTTGGCTGCCCACTAACCCAAGAGAAAAATCCCTTCCAAGGTTCCAACGGGCATGCCAATTAATCAGATCGTCTCTCTTTATTCCTCTAATCTCAATTGGATCACCGCTGCTGCGGCAGAGATTGTTTTTTTTCCCAACCAACATTCTGAACCAGTTATGATAGGCTATGCTAAGCGGATTACTGCGCTCTCGCCGGATACTATCCAAGGCGGTTGCCTTCAGCAAATTGAGATGAGCTGCATCAAAGGCTGGATTTACCACAATCTCAGCCAGTAGCGACAGGGCTATCGGAAGCATGTCGGAAAGGCATTTGCCCCGGAAGCTTGTACTGTCCAGATGGTGGGTAACCCTGATGTTGAAGCCATTACTCCTCCCCAGCCGCATCAGTTCTTTATGAGTATGACGCTGTGTGGAGTGCAGCAACAGAGAGCTGCAGAAGTAGTTGGTTCCCCTTTCAGTATCGCTTTCACAGATTTGACTGATGCGAGTGGATAGAGAAAATCCGCATACAGGTTTTTGGCTCTGCTTTCTATACAATACCTGTAGACCATTGGACAGAACTATCTGCCACATATCATCGCTGATTTGGGTTAGAAAACTTGCAGGAGCACCGAGCTTTGGTAATGGGACAATCCAAGGATCAGGGGTTTGTTGTGCTTGAGCTTTTTTTGAATTACGAGGTTTGGGGTTGAAATTTGCGGGACCAATAAACCTGTTGATACCCGGAAATGTCTTATCAGCTTCGTAATAAATCATCAGATTATTGGACTTCCAATAGTTGCAGGCAGCGTCGATCACTTCACTGGCCGATAGGGATGATATCTGCTGTCCGTAAGTGTGCAGCCTAGCCAGATTGCCAATGAAATCCTCCATCGCCAATAGGTTTGCCAGGTTCTCCACACCTTCGAAGCTGAACAGCCAGCTATGGATGATGTCTTGTTTGATCAGATCGAGTTCTTCGTTTGGTACTCCATTACTTAGCAGTTCATTCAACTCGCTGTGGAAACAGGACAAAATCTGAGGTACGTATTTCTGAGAAAGAGGGGAACAGGTGATTACGCTGACCCCGGATAAGGAACCGGATAGTGAAGCCACTTTAACCGAAGAACATAGTCTTTTTTCTTCCACCAGAGCTTTAAAGAGGCGTGAAGCTCTGCCTATGGCGAGATAACGCATCGCTACTAAAAGAGCATTAGCCTGGGGATGCTGTTCGCATAGCTCCGGCAATACAAAGCTCAGAAGCTTTTCACCCCTAGTTTTTGTGCGGGTGCGTACACCTGCCTTCGCCATAACCGGCTCAGAGGACACATTGGTTTTTCGTTGCAACCCGCTTGCTTCCCAATTGCCAAACAGCTTCTCAACGTTTTTTTTCAGCTGCTCTTGGTGAAAATCCCCGCAAACTACTAAAAAGGAGTTTTGGGGGCGGTAGCTGAAATCCTGAAATGTCCTCAAACGATCCCATGTGGCTGCTTTTATACTGGAATCTGTACCCAGAACTGGTTGGCTCAAGGGGCTACCAGCAAAGCAAGTCTTCTGAATCCATTCGATATGGTCTGGCTCGGGATCGTTCTTATATTGCTTGATCTCTTCTAGGATGATACTTTTTTCCAAAGCAACATCCTTCTTGTTAAAACGAGAATGCCGGGCAAGTTCTGAAAGGATATGAAGTCCTGTGGCTAAAGCTTCCTTGGGTAATAGCAGATAAAAACAGGTGCTGTCAAAATCGGTGTAGGCATTCAGCATGCCTCCAAGCTGGTTTACTACCTGAGAAATACTATTTGGCGGATAGTCGTTGCTTGCTTTAAAAACTAGGTGCTCCAGGAAATGGGAATAGCCAGTCGTATCCGAGTTTTCGTGAATTGAACCTGTTTTAATATATAGCTGTAAGCAGAGAACTGGATGTGAGTTATCCATTACATACACAGTCCTGAAACCATTGGCAAGGTTGAAAGTAGATGGAATAGGCAGATTCAGGTTTTCCAACAGCATGGCTCAGAATCTGCTGATTTTTGCGTAAGCACTGTGGTCGTGGATTGATTCGTAGTTTTCTGATTCCACTTCAAAGGCGGTTATTCTGGAATCCTTTTGCAGTTCCAGAGTTATCTCCCGAACAATATCTTCCACAAACTTTGGGTTGCGGTAGGCTTTTTCTGTAACAAACTTCTCGTCTGGCCGCTTCAGGAGGGGAAAAATGTCGCAACTTGCAGATTTTTCAGCCAGTTCTATCAATTCTTCCAACCATACGAATTGTTTGTATTTTACCCTTATCGTGATCCGTGAACGTTGGTTATGCGCCGAGTATTCACTAATCTCCTTGGAACAGGGGCAGAGAGTCGTCACCGGCACTTCCACGCCAATCCAAAGCTGGTAATCATCGGTGTATGAAGCGGTAAACGAGCAATCATAGCCCAAGAGAGAAGCCACTTTGGATACTGGAGCAAGTTTCCGGATAAAATACGGGAAGCGAATCTCAACGTAAGCAGCTTCTGCCTTCATCCGAGTTTTTAGTTCGCTCAAGAATTCGTCAAGTTTTCCTATCAAAACCTCTGTATGATAGTGATTCAGAACTTCAATAAAGCGGCTCATGTGAGTTCCCCGGCGGTAATGGGGGAGATGAACAAAGATATTTAGATCAGCAATAGTATGCTGAGCTTTGTGGCTTCTATCCTCAACGACAATTGGATAGCGAATACCCTTTACGCCCACCTTATCGATGCTGATCTTCCGATTATCTGGCTGATTTTGCAAGTCAGGGATGTTCATAACTTTTCGCTGAGATCCAGATCTTTCATGCCGTTGCTCTTAAGTGAAACCAATCCGGATTCGTTGCTGTAGTAAATAACCACATTTGTATCGGGCAAGCGCTTGATAATCTCCAAACCCTTTTCTGGTGGTACCAGGAACAGCGCTGTTGATAGCCCATCGGCCCAAGCGGCAGAAGCGCAGGTAACTGTAACCGAATGGACATCGGGAACCGGATAGCCAGTACTTGGATTTATTATGTGATGATAACGTACGCCTTCTATCTCGTAAAACTGCTGGTAATCGCCAGAGGTCCCAACGCTTAAATTTTGGAGCTTGAAACTTGCTATGTGGTCGTCAGTCTTGCGAGGGTGCTGAATATATACAATCTGTGGTATCCGATTGCCGAAAAAAGTCATGGAACTCCGACAATTAATGTACCCGCTTTCCAGATGCATGGTTTGCATGTAGTCGCGAGCTTTATCCAGAATGTAGCCCTTGGCTATAGCTCCAAAAGTAAGCTGCATTCCCCGGGGTTTTCGCAGTTCCTTACGATCGAAGGAGATTTCCCCAAAACCTACCTTGCCAAGTTCTTTTTTAATCTCCAGAGAGTCTGGAGGTGTGGGTGATTCGGTATTGAATCCCCAGAGGTCCCATACAGGTTTTATGCTGGGGTCAAAGCTTCCTTCGCTGAGTCTGTATAGGCTATCGGCAATCACCAGTATGTTGTATGCATCATCGTCCATGGCGAATACTGTGTTCACACTGTCTGTATTTATTCTTCCAAGCCAGCTGTCATCTTTATACTCGTTCAGTTTATCTTCCAATCTCCCAATATAGGTAAAAACCGAATCAATCTGACGGCCAACTTGTTTTGAACTGGAGGTAGCAGAAATCTCCACAACTGTATCCAGCATGTATTGGCTCTTAACTTCGGTGAAGGAACGATTGTAATATTTGTAGGCACCAAAACCGATTACTAAAATCAGTATGATGAGCGATGTAATCTCTTTGCGGGTCATCCTGGCTCCTTACCTTCGGTATTCCAGCAGTTCAAAGGCGATCAAACGGCGGACATAATCCCGCAGGGCAAACACGGATAATGACAGCATCAGCACCGAAGGGACGAAAAGCAGGAAAAACAACAGAAGAGCAAACAAATTCATTAAACCCAAAACAATCACCATAAGATAGAGGTTCCAGCGCACGTCATGGAAATGCCTGTAGCTCTTTTTAATGGCTGCCCAGGCAGAAGCAGGCAGTTCCTCCATGAGGACTAAGGCTGGAACTGATATAGCCAGCCAGTAGTTAACCAAGATCAGCCAAACCAAACGTAAAATTGGGTGAGAACTGAATCCGGGAACTCCATAACAGATAAGGTGAATTAGTGCAAAGAACAATGCATTTATAAGGCTGTAAGCGAAATAGCGAGGATAATCCCTAAGAGCCGAAAACATCTCAGAAAGACCAAGGCTGTAATTGTCCTTGCCACATATCGGCTTGAAAGCAATCAAAATGAATGGTATGAAAACACTTAGGGCTATAGCTTTTACCAAATGGTTTACAAAAGTTCCAACAACTGTGTTCGAATCAAGGCTGATGATACTATGGAATAGATATAAAACCGCACAAATTGGGATAAGTCCTAAAATCACGGCAAATGCAAAACCTGGCACCGAACTGGAAAAAGACTGCCTTTGTTTTTTATATGTAGCGGCAAGGCTTGCCATGGCCGACAAATCGTTTTTTACTGCCTGGCTTTGTCTACCGCAATCCACACACCAAAGGTCGTGTGAAGCGAGCCTTGCATTGCAATATTTACAGCGCATTTCGTCTCCTTTTACTTTACTGCAAGCCAAAAATTACTGACTGCTGCATTTGTCAAGCCTGCTTAGCATTTACTCCATCCGCAGGAAGGACATTTAAGACATCCTTCCAGATGTTCAATGCTGGTTCCACAATCGGGACACAGAGTCGCAGGGTGTCGCCTGGAATGGCTTTGTTCTCCTTCCAGCTCTGACACTGTGAAGCTTAGGTCTTTCACGTCTCCATTGCGATACAGTGCTAAGAACTGATCCAGAGCTTGCCCCACAGCATCGCCACAGGAGGTAATCATCTTGCCTTTATGCCACATTGGACTCTGACACCGAATTCCCTTGAGTTGCCTGATCAATGCATCAATCTTGATATGTGATCGAAGTGCCAGTGAAGACAGCCTGGCAATTGCCTCCAACTGAGCTGAAGCACAGCCCCCAACCTTTCCCATTTGAACAAATACTTCACATGCGCCTTGCTCATCAGTATTGATAGTTACATACATATGTCCGCATCCAGTTTCCAGTCTCTGGGTAACTCCATGGGTGATTTCTGGTCTGTTGCGAGGGGCGACTTTCTTTTCTGGGATTACGTTATGCCCAGAACCTGTACCAACTGAAAGAACCTGATTTTCCCTACTGCCGTCGCGATACACGGTAACCCCTTTGCATCCAAGCTGATAGGCCAGTTCATAGGCAATCTTAATGTCGTCCACAGTGGCCTGATTGGGGAAATTTATAGTCTTACTGACGGCGTTGTCTGTATACTGCTGAAAAGCTGCTTGCATCCGGATATGCCATTCGGGGCTTATATCATGAGCTGTCTGATAAATTCGCCTCACCTCTTCAGGAATAGAATCGATATGGGCAATGCTTCCGGCAGTCGTGATCTCTTCAAGCAATTCTTTGGTAAGTAAACCTCTTTTCGCCAGCTCAGCTTCGAAGTATTTGTTTACATAGATCAGTTTCTCACCATCCATCACGTTTTTGACGTAGGCAAGTGAGAACTGGGGTTCAATGCCACTGGATGTATCGGCAATCATGCTTATGGTGCCTGTAGGTGCTATGGTGGTTAAGGTAGCATTGCGGATTCCATCGACCTTTATCGCGCTTATCAGGCTGTCCCAGTCAGCGATCAACGGCTTGCGGTTCAGAGCTCCCTTGGCATAAATGCTGTCGGGAAAATTCGGAAAGCTCCCTTTGATTCTGGCAAGCTCGGAGGAGCGTTTTTTTGCCTCATAGTCTATTACTTCCATTATCCTGCTTCCTAGTTCGACAGCTTCGTCGCTGGCATAAGGAATCTGGAGTTGATAAAGCAAATCAGCCCAACCCATTACTCCGAGACCGATCTTGCGATTAGCCTTTGCCATGGCGTCAATCTGGGGCAAAGGAAATCTCGAAACGTCGATCACCGAATCGAGAAAATCCACGCTGTCTCTTACTACTTCCTTTAATCTATCCCAATTGAGCCCTCCATTTTCTACCAGAGCAGCCAGATTGAGAGAACCAAGATTACATGCCTCATTTGGAAGCAGGGGCTGTTCTCCACAAGGATTCGTAGACTCTATCCGGCCTACAGCGGGAGTTGGATTGTGGGCATTAATCCTGTCGAGAAAGACGATTCCCGGTTCGCCATTCTTGTACGCCATTTCCACGATGAGGCAAAAAACTTCCCTTGCTCTAAGTTTACCCGCTACTTCTCCTGTGTGTGGAGAGACAAGGTTGTACTCATCATCCTGCATCACGGCTTGCATAAAAGCTTCTGTAATCCCTACGCTAAGGTTGAAATTGGTAAGTTCAGCAGTATCTTCTTTGCATACAATGAAGTCCATAATCTGAGGATGATCCACATTCAGGATAGCCATGTTCGCACCTCTGCGGGTTCCACCCTGTTTCACGGCATCAGTGGCGGCGTTAAAGACTCTCAGAAAAGACAATGGACCGCTTGAAACACCATTGGTGGAGCGAACCCTGGCATTAGCTTCGCGCAGCCTGCTGAAAGAGAAGCCAGTTCCTCCCCCGCTTTTATGTATAAGAGCTGCATTCTTCACTGTTTCGAAGATGCTGTCCATGCTGTCTTCGATAGGCAGCACAAAGCAGGCAGATAGTTGTTGCAGATCTCCACCTGCATTCATCAAGGTTGGTGAGTTTGGTAAAAAATACCCGGAGTCCATTAATGCATAGAATCTTGCAGCCATGCCAGGATCACCTTGGGATATGTTTTGGGCCACTCGGTTCAACATTGCAGGCCAATCTTCGCACAACCTACCTTCATTATCTTTGCGGAAATAACGTTTTTCCAATACTATCAGAGCATTATCTGTCAAAATCATTAGTGCTCCGGTTATAACGGCAAAGCCAGGATTTCCCTGGTCTGGGCTGGAGTTGCCAGAGGACGGCCAATCTCAGAAGCAATTCGTGCAATCCGGGCAATTAGCTGTGCATTTGATTCTGCTACTATACCCTTGTGGTAGAATATGTTGTCCTCGAACCCACAGCGTATATGGCCCCCAGATACTAAGGCAAGCATAGCAGTAGGCAGATGCCATCTTCCAATTCCCGCTACAGCCCAAGTTGCGCTAGGAATTTCAGAGGCCAAATGTTCGATCATATACAATAGGTTTTTGGGCTTTCCACTCATACCGCCTGGAACGCCTAACACAAACTGCATGTGCAGGGGAGCATGAACAATGTGCCCCTGTTTTACCAGTTTTGCCACAACATCGATCATACCTGATTCGTATACTTCTACTTCTGGAACCACCCCATATTCCTTAAAAGCTTGTGCAAGGCGCACGATGTCTGTAGGATGGTTTATAAAAATATCATTACCAAAGTTCAAAGTGCCAGCATTCAAAGTGCCCATGTCTGGTTTTAATGCCAAGGGCGCAAGACGTTTTTCGAAAGGTTCTCCAACGGCTCCGCCAGTGCTGATCTGAATGATAATCTCAGGTACAGCTGCTCTAATGGCATTAATCGAATCCCTAAAGCGTTCCAGCCTCTGAGTAGGGCTTCCATCATCCTCCCTTACGTGTAGATGCACCACTCTGGCTCCGGCCTCGAAACAGGCCTTAGCTTCTCGGGCTTGCTCTTCAGGAGTTATGGGCAGATTTGGCTGATCCTTACGGGAGGTTTCTGCGCCCGTGATCGCTGCGGTTAATATTAATGGTTCCATGACATTCCTCTTAGTATCTTTATCATTTATTGTATTTTTACATGCGTTAAGACGCAGTTATATCTGACCAATCAGTCTTTAAACCAGCTTTCGAAAAGCCTTACTCTGGCCAGATTTCCAAAGCTATCAGCTAGAATTCGCTTTGCTATTTGGGCAAATTTATCTTCATTGTCGCTTACAAAAAAGCTGTCACTTCCCTTTCTGCCATCGTTCTCTTCTGGCAGCAGGCGGCTGAGATACCCAGCAATTGCCTCGGCGCTGTCGACCAAGCAAACTGAGTTTCCCAGCACCTTCTGGATTGTCTGGTGCAGCAAGGGATAGTGGGTGCAGCCCAGGACAAGGGTATCAATATTTTTGTACTTTAATGGAGTGAGATACTCATCAGCAATTATTTGAGCTACCGCATGATCTTGCCAGCCTTCTTCAACTAGGGGTACGAAAAGAGGACAGGCTACACTAAAAACCTCAGCATCTGGTATCAGCTTTTGGATGGCTGTTGTGTAGGCATTTGACCGAACCGTTCCTTCAGTCCCTATTACCCCTATTCTTTTATTGTTAGTGCTGCGGGCAGCTTGTTCAGCACCTGGTTCAATAACCCCGATTATGGGGATCCCGGTAAGCTGATGCAAAGCAGGAACAGCAACTGCTGAAGATGTATTGCATGCCACAACTAGAATTTTTATTCCTTGCTGAAGCAAGAAGCGTGAATTCTGGATCGAATACTCAATGACAGTATTGGGAGATTTGGGTCCGTAAGGGACTCTGGCTGTATCACCAAAGTAAACCAGATCTTCTTCCGGAAAGGCATTACGGATTGCTTTATAAACTGTTAATCCGCCTACTCCTGAATCAAATATTCCTATAGCTTTTTTCATCTTTTCCTTCCACGTTTACCAGCCCTGTTCTCAGCACTAAAAGCTCGTTTTTTTTGCTTACCTGGATCATCAACTCCGAGGTTTCCCTTGGGTTTCTCATTCAGTGAACTTGGTATGAAAGCATGTTGTTTGACCTGTTTGGCCAAATCTGGAACAAAATAAAGGTCATCCTCTGCCGCAATCAGCTTCACTCCCAAGGTATCCATTAGTTGGTAAAAATCCTTGTTAGTCCTGTTTACGTATCGCATCTGACGATCAAGGTACTGCCAGGTGCCCTTCCCGAGATCGATCACTCTAATCATGCCAGTAACTGGGATTTCTTTCAGTCGCACGACAACCCCTGTGCTTGAGGTTGAGATAACCATACTGCTGAAACTCTGCCCTATCTTATCTTTCATGTAAGCGCGGCTATAAACCCGGTCGATATCACGCTCTGCTTGATCCGCTTGCAGTTCCTGCTCTGAGGCTATTTCAGCATAGAGCTTTATCTGGCCTTGAGCCAGCTTCCTGGTACTGACTTTCAAAACATGAATTTTACATAAATGATGAACTACCAAATCGCAAAGCCTGCGGATTGGGCTGGTAAAATGTGTATAGTCTTTCAATGCCAACCCAAAATGGCTGAGGTGCTCGGTGCTATACCTTGCTTTTTTCATGCTACGAAGTACAATTCGGTCGAAAACTGCATGATATTCTGGACTGGGAAACGAGGCTAAAAGGTATTGCAAGGATTTATTCAGGTTTTCATGCATGACCCAATTTATCCCATAATTCCCAGCTAAGTCTATCAATTTTTCGAGTTTATTAAAATCCGGGTCTTCATGAATGCGGTAGATTGAAGTGGGGGAGAACTGGCTAAGCTTTTGAGCAACAAATTCATTAGCCACCAGCATGAAGTTTTCTATCAATTTATGGCTTTCGGTTTCTTCGGCCAGATTTAACCTCTGAACAAAGCCATTCTCATCGTATTGGTATTCTATCTCCGGCAGATCAAAGTAAATATAGCCCGCTGCATTGCGTTTCTGGGTAAGAAGTCTGGATAACCTACGGGCTTGCTCTAAGGAATCGGTAAGCCTTTGATCAAAATCATTGGCGCGGCCCTCAAAAAACGCGTCCACCTCTTCATAGGCAAGCCTGTAATCACTTCGGATCACACTTTCGTACATATGCTGGGAGAGTATCTTACCCTTAGTGTTAAATTCGGTTTCCACGGTCATACAGAGTTTTTCTTCTTCAGGACGCAGACTGCATATCTGGTTAGAGAGCCTTTCTGGCAACATGGGGATTACTTTTTTGGGGAAATAAAAGCTATTGCCACGCTTTGCGGCTTCTTCGAAGAGCACCCCGTCTAGAGGCAAGTAATGGGCTACATCGGCTATGTGAACATACAATCGCCACCCTTTGGAATTGCTTTCCAGAGAAATGGCATCATCAAAGTCTTTGGCTGATACTGGGTCTATGGTAAAAGTA
>Ga0302250_1001661_pt1 | contig 16026 bp, 25 predicted proteins | sample AAG_RA_Asp_MG_FD_193536 | JGI IMG/M metagenome (GOLD analysis project Ga0302250, IMG submission 193536) | Enriched activated sludge microbial communities from anaerobic digester in WTTP, New Holstein, Wisconsin, United States - AAG_RA_Asp | ecosystem: Engineered > Bioreactor > Anaerobic >... | reverse complement strand
AGGTTCGAGTCCTTATAGGGCAACAAGGATAAAGAATTAGTTCAGCAAAATATAGCATTGTAAATCTATAGGTTATGCGGTTCAAATCCCTTTGCCCCCACAAGAAAGATAATTGGGGGTATAGCTCAATGGTAGAGCGGTAGAGCGTAAAAAGTTAATTCTGTTCCTTATGCCTCCTAAGCATTTAGTGGATGATGTCAAATCTTGTAAATTTGGGAAGGCGGTTCGATTCCGTCACGAGGCTCCAAATAGTTACGGTTCTATTGAATAAACCTATCAAAAACCGAATCGGGGACGTTTCCTGTCGGGGGTCTGTAAAACCCTTGAGTATAAAAGAGATGGGTGGTTACTCGGAACAGTTCGATTCTGTGCGGCCCCACAAAAATAATTTGAACTAAGTGTGATTTTTTAACACAGTCATGATATTTATAATAAAAGAATATTATGAAAAAATGTGAAAATTGTGAAAAAGAACATGATGGAACATATGGCTCTGGTAGATTTTGTTCATCAATATGTGCGAGAAGTTTTTCAACAAAAGAAAAACGAATTGAAATTAATGAAGCTGTTAGTAAAAAATTAACAAAAGATAAATACAATGGTCTAACTAAGCAACAGTTTATACAAAGAGAAAATGTTGAAAAGCATGCTTCATATCAAAGAGAAACTGATATAACTACTTTATATGATTTAAGTAAAAGAACTATTAGTAAAATATTAAAACGAATGAAATTGCCATGTTCAAAATGCGGATGGTATGTTGAAGGGGTGGTTGGCGATATTCACCATATATTAGAACGTAAAAATGGTGGTACTGATGAACATAATAATTTAACTTATGTTTGTCCTAATTGTCATAGATTAATTCATACAAATAAAATTAAGATAAGTGAATTGGTAAATTTAGAGGATTTTATTGGTGATACATGGAAAAAATTTTATTATGTTAAAAATGGAAAATTAGAAAAATTAAATAATTGAAGTGTAATAACCTTGGAGCATTGTGGCGAATCCAACACATAAGAAACGCAGTGGGCTCGAATCCCTCTGCTCCCACATGACGACTGTTATTAATTCATAGACCGCAAGTAACCGAAAGGCGAAGGAAGGATGCGTAGAATTAAATGGGATTCCTTCATCGACCAGCCCACAACCTTATCAGGCCGATGACAGTATTAGAGGGAGTTAAATGGTAAGGTAGTTTCGTGCTGTCTTCTAACAGGTCAGGAAATAAGATTTTCAATCTTACAATCGGAGTTCGAGTCTCCGCAGCATGACAAATTAAAAATATGTAATAATACATGGCAGAAATGCGACCTACCCTATTACATATTTTATATGACGCGGTATACAAATGGCCTAAGTGACCAGATTTTCACTCTGGGGGCATACAATCGCCCGTGCGGGTTCGAGTCCCGTCCGCGTTACTCGGACTATGGTGTAGGTATCAATACCGAAATTCGTGGAATAATATCTGGCTGTATAACGGGGATACCATGAAAAGTTAGAAGGCGAAGCGACTAAACTGAAAGTAACCTACCTTGAAACCATATAATGAGGATAAGGTCGCAAAATGCTGCGTTCGACTAGCGGTCTAGGTCGCCAGATTTTCAATCTGGTTATCCGAAAGGATTCACATGGGTTCGAATCCCATACGCAGTACCAAACACAATGCTGATGGGAGCTTTGAAAGCATCTACCGTAGGCGCACGGGAAAAGGGTCGTAAGCACCCCTGTTGCCTAGAAGTTTGAGGGGTTAGGACCCTACATCAGAGCGCACATTGTGTCTAAGACTCCGTAGCTCAGTTGGTAGAGCACATCCCTTTTAAGGATGGGGTCACAAGTTCAAATCTTGTCGGGGTCACTAATTGCGGATGTGGTGTTTAATGGATAGCATAAGACCCTTCCAAGGTCGAGGTGCCAGTTCGATTCTGGTCATCCGCTCTAATCAAAATGATATACTGGTTTTTGACACCATTTTACCGTTAGGATTCCAAGAAGGATAACAGAATACAAAATAGGTGTGACAAGTCTGGAGAGACAGACAACATTCGGAATGGCAGAGGTTTGAATTCCTGTATAGGTAACCTCAGATGACAGCTATAGCTTTAAAGTGACACTTTAAAAGCCGTGTCTGGTTAAAATGTGGTTCGAATCCACCCTTCCGAGCTAATTGGTATTAAAAGATTGTTACAGCAATAAAAATAAGCTTTTTAAGCTCGTGGTCGATGGTTCAAATCCATCCCGATTCCTTTGTGAGTCTGTAGCTCAGTTGGTAGAGCACGTAAATACAATCTTGTTACCATTCTTGCGGTATTCGTATAGTGGAGCATATGCAGATTATGCTGCCTTGCCAAGGCAGAGACAGGAGTTCGATTCTCCTATACCGCTCTTGTAGGTTTTTTAAAAATATCATCAATTCATTTGTTACCTAGCGGCTAGGTATTCTGTTTTTAGTGTATGTTTCGTAAAAACAACATGGGTTTGAAATCATTTTTATACACAAAAATTTGGTTTAATATATTTTAATTTGTATTTTTTTTTATTTAAAAACTTGATTATTAGAATAAATTTTTGTATTTTTGATATTTAAAAGAAAAAAAATGAAATTATCAAATATAAAAAAAAATAGATATTTTTAAATAAATTATAAACTAATAAAATATATTATTTTATGAGACCAAGTGATTTTAATAACCCAATTATTAGGGAAATGGCTAAAAATGTAGAGAAATACTATAAAGAAACACCACCTGAAGAAATTAAAAAAGATATTGAGAAAGTAAAAAAATGAATATAGGTGAACCAACCATAGAAGAATATTTAAAATAGAATTATTTAATAAATTGTTTAAACATGAAATCAAATTTTATCATTGGTGTTGATGTTGACGGTGTATTACGCGACATGGATGCTGTAATGATGGATATATTTAAAGAACTTTATCCAGAGCATGTTAAATCGGATATTATTTATGGTTGGGATTTTCCAAATGTTGAGTTACCACAAAAACGTAAAATGGATATTATGTTTAAAGAGTATCCAAAAGAAGTATTTGAAAATTCATTACCATTTGAAGGTGTTCATGATGAATATTTAAAATTAAATGCTTGGTCTATTGAAAATGGTGGTAAACTTGCTTGTGTTACCAATCAAAAACCAAAATTAATTCACCATACGTTAATCTGGTTAGGAAAACATAAGTTTAATTTTGATGAAATATATTTTACAAAAGAAAAGGAAGATTTAGCAATTGATTTTTTAATTGATGATTCACCAAAAAATTTTGAACGATGGGTTAAAGCGGGTAGAGACCCAAAGAGATATATCATAATGGATAGGGATTATAATCATGATATAAATGCTACAAATAGAATTAGTAGACTATCAGAAGCAATTCAAATTATTAAATTTTTGATGTTAAAAGACAAGTTAATTAAAAAAATAAAATAATTGTTTAAGAAAAATTTCATCAAAATAGAAATAATTTATTAAAAATTCCCAATATATTAAACATAGTAATTATGAAAAATTAAATTAATTTACTTAAAAATATTTTTAAAAAATTCCAGAAAAAAATTTTGCTTTTCTGGAATTTTTTTATTATATTTGGTTGCTGAAAATACTTATTTTGGCTAAATAAGATTATTTTCAAATAAGTCAATATTGGTGTGATTTAAAAATTATTAAAAGATAAAGTATTATGTTAAAAATAGGAATAACTGGACCTATTGGGGCTGGAAAGTCATACATCAGCAAATTATTTGCTGATATGTATGGAATTCCAGTATTTGATTCAGATTCTGTAGCAAAAGAATTGCAATTGAATAATGAGTTTGTTAAATCAAGAATAATTAATCTGATTGGTTCGGAAGCATATAATATTGATGGTTCAGTAAATTGTAAGTATGTTGCTGATATTATTTTTAATGAGCCTAATAAAAATGAAATAATTTTTGATATTATTCGCGGTCCGTTAATAGCTAGGATGTATGAAGATTACTACAGTTACAAGTATATGAGACCTAATAGACCGCCGTTTATGTTGATTGAAAATGCAATTATGATACAAGAAAAAGCATTTCATTTAATGGATAATATAATTTTGGTTAATGCAAGTTATGAAGTTAGAATGGAGAGAGTAATTAAACGTGGAATGAAAGAAGAAGATTTTATAAGACGTAATGCCAAACAAATGCAAATAAATGAAATGCAAGATATTCTAAATAGGCATGGTGTTCCTTCATTTATGATAGTCAATGAATATGATATATATATTCCTAGTATAGTAGAGTTTTATTATAAAATGATTACTAAGAAATAAATAAAATTTAATAAGATATTTTGAATGTTGTATAATAACATGTTATAGATAATTCACTTAACTATGGAAAAAGAACTTAATTTTTTTAATTTTGAGAGTGATGTATTATTAAGAAAATGGGAATTTTTAGGTTTACTTAATGGACTTTCAAAAAGAAGCTCACGAATAATTGCTCGTAATTTTGAATATGCTGCTAACGAAGTTGGATTTATCATCGATAATCCATTAACCAAATATGAGGTTGCTAAAAAATTTCCATTACCCGAAAGATTTGGTAATTTTGTTGAAATTTTATTTCCTATGATTAGAAGAATTATGGAATTGATTTTGGTAGATGATGATGATGTAATTTTCTCTAAGAATCATACAAAAAAAGGAATTCCTCAAGCACTTATAAATTTGAATGAAAAGCATATTATAAGGGCTAGAGATATTTACTATATTTTAATTGAAACCATTAAAAATACACCGCAAGATGAAGTAGGTTTGTTAGGATTTGATTATGAGGCTAAGATAATTGTAAAATCTTATGAAAATTATATATTAAAATTTGGAATGAATTCATATTCTTAATAAAAAATATTTGATATGAAAAATAAATGCGAATTATGTGAACGAGAAGTTTTAACTGATGAACATCATTTAATACCAAAGACAAATCATAATAATAAATGGTTCTTGAAACATTTCACAAAGGATGAAATGAATAACAAGAAAATTAATGTATGTTATGATTGTCATTTAGCTATTCATAAATTTATTCCAGATGAAAAAGAACTTGGAAAATCATATAACACAAAAGAACTTTTATTATCCCATCCTAAAATTTATAAATTTGTTGAATGGATTAAAAAACAAAGTGGTAGTATTTCAAAAACTAAGACATAATATATTACTTATTTTTTTTATTATTGATTAAATATAGTAGTATTTGATAATATTTATAGGAAAAACATAAATAACTGTAAAATTTCATGAAATAATATGAAATGCCCTAATATTTCGATAGTAGTAGCAGCGAGTGAGAATAATTGTATTGGAAAGAACAATAAGATTCCATGGCATATTCCAACGGATTTATATAGATTCAAAAAATTAACTGATGGGCATATTGTCCTAATGGGAAGGAAGACCTATGAATCAATTGGAAAACCATTACGAGATAGGATTAACATTGTTGCAAGTAGAAAGCCATATATTTTTCAACATTTCAATGTTTTAATTGACGATGATGTCTGGTCTAATATCTACCAATGGAGAGATGAAATCTTTATAATCGGTGGTTCTCAAATATATGAAGAAGGGTTTAAATATGCTAATACATTATATCTTACTAGAGTTCATGCACATATCGATGGTGATGCATTTTTAAAAGGTTTTAATGAAGATGAATGGGAATTGATAAAAGAAGAAGGTCCATTAGAAGAAAATGGTTTTAAATTTACTTTTTTAACATATAAACGAAAATGAATATTGCAATTGTTGGTAGTAGAACATTCAATAACTATGAATTAATGAATAAAATTTTAAGTAATTATTTACCTAATATTGATGCAATTGTATCTGGTGGTGCAAGAGGTGCTGATTTATTAGGTGAAAGATTTGCAAATGAAAATGGGATATCAACCATTATTTTTAAACCTGATTGGAAAAAATATAAAAAGTCAGCTGGATTTATTAGAAACAGATTAATTGTTGAGAATGCTGATATTATTATTGCGTTTTGGGATGGGATTTCTCGTGGAACTGCTCATACAATTGAATTGGCTAAGAAAATGAATAAGAAAATTATTGTTATAGAATTTTCTTAGGTTAAAACTTGTAAAATTTCCAAAAAAAATATGTTTTTGTATAAAAATTAAGATTATATGGATTTAAAGACAATTTTTATAATTCTAATTGTTCATTATATTGCAGACTTTATCATGCAAACTGAAATAATGGCTAGTAAAAAATCCGAAAATATTTATTGGCTTGGAACACACTGTTTTATTTATGGTGTAGGTATATTTTTTTTACTTTTTTTGTGCAACATTCTTTCCTTTATTGTAATTTCTTCTTATTTTTATTTGTTCTTATTTGCTTTGGGGAATGCAATATTTCATTTTCTAATAGATTTTACAACGAGTAAAATTGAAACTTATTTCTATTTAAAGAAAATGAATAGAGCATTTTTCAATGTGATTGGAATTGACCAATTGGCACATGTAATTATTTTGTTAATAAGTTTTAATTTTTTTAAATAATGTTGTAGTATGATGATGAAAGAAATGGTGATTTATGAAAAGTTGGATAATCTTTATAGGAATGAAAATTCTAAGAAATTTATTGACCATTTAATAAAATCATATATACCAAAAAGTAAGATAGAAAAAGTAGTAGAAAAACCTAAAGGTCGTTTCAGGTGTGCAATTACAAATGTAAAATTAGTTGCAATCGAAGATGTTTTTAAAGAAATTGGTGAAGATAAAGAAAAACAAAATCAATTCATCGAGCATGTTTCAAGTCTTCTTGATGATTCGGTTAAACCAGCCCCTAAACTTGATATATTTAAAACTAATAGTTTAGCTTTAACGGCTAAAAGTACTGATACTTTTTTATCTCAAGAAGCATTTCATATTTTTTTCAAGTGGATTCAGAAAAAAATGTTGGAAGGTGATAAACATATTTATTGGGTCATTAAACAAATGCAAGCTGAAGAAGAATTTTTCATAAAACGGGTGAAGATTAATGATGAAGAAAAAATTAAATTCATAAATAAGAAACAGAAAGTTAAAGCTACATTTGGCGATTTAACGGTTTTACAAGAACTTAAAAAACATTTAAAGCATAAAAAAGATAATGATTAACTTTTTTATGATATATCTTTAGAAAATTCATCATAATTTAATAAATTAAATAAAAAAAGTTGCTTTTTTTCTTTTTTTCCATATTTTTGTAAAAAAAATGTATGTCTATAATACCAGAAGTTAAAAAAAAAGGTTTTTTTTCATGTAAAGACTCAGGAAAAATATCTGATAATATGATTGAAAACTTTAAGTATAATAATCATGAATATAAGTTAATATATAAAAGTATGGACCCGTTAAAAAAGGAAATGGTGGTTGTAGAACCAGAAATAGCAAAACGTGCAATAAAAGAATTTATTGAAAATGAAATCGGTCATTATATTGATGATGAATTCAAATTAATTAATAAGTCAATTAATGATAAAGTTGAAGAAGTTAAAACTTCACTTAAAACGTATATTGATAATAAAGTTGATATGATTGCTGAACAAATTGTAACTGAATTGATTTCTACTAATTTCAAAGAAGCTGTTAACAAAAAAATAGATGAAAAACTAAATCGTATAAAAGATTTATTAATTGATGAATAAGTTAATAAAATAACGAAAGAATTAAATTGAAGAGTATGAGTTTAATTAAATTTAAATTAACTGAAGACCATATTAAGTTGGTTCGTCAATTAAAAATTAACATTAGAAATAATGATGAAAATATTGATTATATTATAATTGACAATAAGGAACCATTTGGAAGTAAAGACATATTTGATGATATATTTCTTATTCTGTATGGCAAACCGAGTAATGGAGAATTAAATATAAATCCATGGGATAAAGGGCAAAAACCGTGGACTGATGAACAACTAAATTATATGAAAAAGCTTTTAATTGAGCTTCCATATGCATTGGATATTATTTTATACACTGGGAAATTTGAAGTTGGATTTTATAAAACTAAATCGTATCATAGAGACTGGAAAAAAATTAATGAATGATTGAAAAATCATTATAAATTAAGTTTATAACTATAATATAAAAAAAGTTTATGGGAGTATAAAAATAATCAAAATATGAAAAAATGTAAAATTTGTGGTAATAAAACCGAAGTTGTTTTCAATATAGATTTTAATGCCGTACCTATATGTGAAGATTGTGCCACTGCAATTTTTATTCAGCAAGCTAAATGGTATGCAGAACAAGATAAAAAAAAATAATTATAATGATAAAAAATGAAATTACAAAAAAACTTTATCTACTTTAGAGAGATAAAATTTTAATTGCAACGGACCAAAATATTCGCAATGGAATGACATTGTAATGTTTGAAAGATATTATAATCAATGGCAGTGAGGAATACTCTTGTTCAAGCAATATACGGTTGATAATAGAAAAATAATTGTTCCAATTGGGATGTTTGATAATTTTAAAAATTTTAGTAGTAAGTGTAGCGAATAGTGAAAAGTGGGGAAATGAATCTTTTTTTGAATATTCTTTAGTCGCTTTATTTATTGATATAAATCAGGAGGTAAGTAATAAACACTATGAACCCATTTAATATTACTGTTAACGTGATTTGTGTATAAATTAATATATTGTATTTTTTTTTTGTTATAAGATATATTATTTTTGCTTTACAATATAAAAAAAACTAAATTATGGAAGAGATAATGTTTCTGTGTGTTAAATACCAAAAAATGTATATGATGGAACGAGCACTAAGAAACTGTAAAAATGTGAATAACTATGAAACATTAGCTAAAGCGTATGAATTAAATAAACAAAGATTTGTGTAATTTCAAATTTATTTTTTTCTAAATTTTGCATACTTAAGTCTTAAAGCCTCTTGTTTATCTAAATAATCTTGTTTTTCTTTTTCTGAGCTAAAAGCAGTTATTGGACTTCGTTTTTCTTTTCTTGCAGCTCTTTCTTTTTCACGCTGGTCGATAAAGTCTTTTCTTGCTATTTGTTTATCAGTTCTACCTTGGTATGTATTATCTTTGTAGTCATCAGCATCATTATGTCCTTTAACATTATCTTTTACTCTATCAATAATCATATCGCCAAAAATCACATATACTTTAATACGTGCATCAGCTGCCCCACTTTTTGTATATGGTTTTTGTAATTGTAAACCTATTTTTGCACGACCAGTTTGTAATAAATCATCATCACCTGAATATGCTCTGATAGGTATTTCAAGATTATCGTATGCTCTAGTTGTAGAAACACCTCCGATTTCTTTATCATCGATATAGTGATTAGGAGTTTTAATTGTTACTAATCCGTTTTTATTAATAATAGCTAAATAGGTACCATCACCTTCTTTAGCGTCTTGAAAATATTTTATGTGCCCATATTTTTCTTGTGCATTTCTTACGTTATAAATGATTCTTTTTAAATTGTCATCTGTAACATTATGAGGTTCAGTACCGCTAATGGGATTAGCAACTGTATAATGGTCACTTTCCAAAATTAGTTTTTTGAGTAAACTACGAATAAATTCTTTCATTGAAGTATAATTTTTAATATAAATATTTGACATTTATAATAAAAAAAGTTAGTTTTGTTTTTGATAAAACTAAATAAAGGTTTATTTTCCTTGACAATTTAGAAAAAATGTAGTAGCTTTGTTGAAGAATTTATTAAAACGTTATGGAAAACGCATTAGAAGGAAGAATGAAAAAGTATGAGAAGATTTATTCTTTTCAAGTTCCACCTAGAACTTATACGATTATCAGGTTTGATGGTAAAAACTTTTCTAAATACACTAGTAAATTCGTTAAACCGTTTGATAGCTTATTATCTAATGCGATGAATGATGCTGCAATAGCTGTATGTAAAGAGTTTAATCCTAGATTGGCATATACACAATCTGATGAAATTTCCATTCTTTTAACCGATATTTACAATATAAAATCTGAATTACCATATGATGGTAAAATTCAAAAGCTCTGTTCCATTGGGGCGACTACTGTTGCAAATGAATTTAATAGGTTTATGATATTATCATTAATTAAGCATTCATCAGAAATTTCAAAATTTAATTTTGCCAAATTTGATGCAAGAGTATTTATAATTCCTGATATTAGGGAAGTTTATAATTATTTTGTGTGGAGACAACAGGATGCAACTAGGAATTCCATTAATATGGCTGCACATGCAGCATTTGGACCTAAGGCGATTAAACACAAGAATACTAATGAACTTCAAGAAATGCTTTATCAAGAAAAAAATATTAATTGGAATGATTATCCTGAAAAATTTAAAAGAGGATGTGTAATCAAACGTGAAATTTATTTTAAGGAAACTGAAGATAATAAAAAAGTGATAAGAAGCAGATGGGCAGTACAAGCCACACCTATATTTACACAGGACAAAGATTTTTTACCAAATATAATTGTTCCTGTTTTAGAATAACATGTGTTTTAATTATCTACAATGAAATTTAAAAATTTAACCTCTAATGAAATAGAGTACGCGAAAGAAATTTATTTAAACAAAAACTTAACTTGGGATGAGAGAATGAATATCCTCACTAAACATTTTGGTAAATCAGAACGTACAACGAGAAAATGGCTAGTTAAATTAGGATTAAAAGAAAAAACAGAGATTGATTCTGAACAATACGAAGATGCAAAAAAAAGAGAGTTGAATAAGAATAAAAAAGTTTATTTTTTTACATGGGCTCAGAATAACACCCCACCTCATACTGCTTTTTTAAATAATATGAAAGCATATGCTAAATTTAGAGGTGCTGATATTCATATTATTGCTGGAAGATATAAAAATCCCACATCCATAAATACAGATGAGAAATATGATTTCTGGCATGAAGAAATAACACCTTATCTAGATGCAAATAGACATGAAGTTAGTAAAGGATTGGTGGTGTTATCCGATGTTAAAATACAACCTACAGCTGTTAATCCATTAAGCGGAATGGCTGGCATGAGTGGAATTAATTCTTGTATTTTTGGTTCCCCAAAGGTTCATTTTGAGGTTATTCCAGCCATGGAAGGCTATACTCCGAAAAAAATGTGGACTACTGGTGCTTGTACAGTTAAAAACTATACTGATTCTAAATCTGGTAAAAAAGGTGAATTTCACCATACGCTAGGATTTCTTATTGTTGAAATTGAAAATGATGAAATATTTCATGTAAGGCAAGTAACAGCTAATAATAATGGGGAGTTCTGTGATTTAATTTATGAAGTCAAAAATGGAGAAGTGTCCAAGATTGATGGTATTGAAGCAATAGTTCTTGGTGATATTCATCTTGGTGATTTAGATGACTCTGTTTTTGAAACAACTAAAAAAATATTAGATAGATTAAATCCAAAACATACTATAATTCATGACCTTTTTAATGGTCATTCAATTAGCCACCATGATTTAAAAAATCCTATTAAATTATATTACAAGGAAGTTGATGGAACTAATTCATTAAAACGTGAAATCAATGAAATGCTTACGTGGCTAGAAAATATGCGTAAATATAATTTAGTGATAGTAAGAAGTAATCACGATGATTTTATTGACCGTTGGATTATAAATGCAGATTGGAAGAAGGATATTAAAAATTCAATGGAATATATGGAATATACTAAGGTCTTATTAGAAAATAAAGCACCTAAAGGAATTATACCATATATTATTGATTCGAAATTTAAAGATATTAAAACACTTAACCGCGATGAAAGTTTTGTTGTTAAAGGTTGGGAATTAGGTGCTCATGGAGATATTGGTGCTAATGGAAGTAGAGGTTCAACAACACAATTTAGAAAATTAAATACAAAAATAATTGTTGGACATACGCATACACCAAATAGAAAGGATGGGGTATTAACTGTTGGAACGTCAACAAAATTAAGACTTGGTTATAATATTGGTCCTAGTAGTTGGCTTCATTCGCATGTTATCATTCATAAAAATGGTAAAGCTCAACATATTAATATCTCAAAAAATGGAACTTACACAACTATTAAGGATTAATTTTATTTTTTTGGTGAATTGAAAATATTTTTATATCTTTGTATTAAATATATACATATTAATATGAGCAAAATTGAAACATGTGGATTGTATATAGTAAATAAACATGGTAAATTACTTATATGTCATCCAACAAATCATCCCATGACTTTTTGGTCAATACCAAAAGGTAAGGTAGAAGAAAATGAAAGTTATCTTGATGCTGCATTGAGAGAAACTCAAGAAGAAACAAATATTGAGTTTAGAACTTATTTAAATCACTTTATTTGGCATTATCTTGGTGGAACACTATATAAGTCAAAGAAAAAAACTCTTATTGCATTTTCGATATATGAAGATGAAAAAAGTTCTAATTTAGACTTAGATTTTGATGATTTTGAGTTAAAATGTAATTCTATTGTAGAAGATAGAGGTTTTCCAGAAAATGATGATTTTAAATGGGTAACATTTGATGAAGCAAGAATATTATTACATGAAGCTCAAATCCCAAATTTAGAAAAAATTCGGTTACATTATGAAAAAATTAAAAAAAAAATTAAATAATGATTAAATATTATGGGTATTATGAAATCGAATAAAAATCTTCATTTAATAAATCATCAAATTACATCAAATAAAATTATAATTGTTGGTGAATATAGTTCGAACAATAAAATTTTAAGTAATTCTGAAGCAATGAAAATTGCTGATGATTTAAATCTAGATTTAGTTTTATTTAATCTTGATTCTAATGGTATTGCCATTTGTAAAATAATGGATTATCAGAAATTTTTATATGATAAAAATAAAAATGAAAAGAAGCCACAAAAAGTTGTGGTTAAAGAAATACGCATTAATCCTTATATAGATACAAATGATTTTCAAAGGAAAATTAAACAGGCTTATGAATTTCTTGGAAAAGGATTTAAAGTTAAATTGGATTCTTTAATTGGTAAGGGAAGAACTTTTGAAAATACTAAAATTAATGTATTGGAAATGGTAAATACTTTAATTAATGAAGTTGAGGAGGTTGGTATTGTAGAAACTCCGCCAAGCTTTATTGGACAAAAAATGAATTGCGTTATACGTCCTAAAAAACGATAAAATTGGTTCACATGAATAAGTTTTTTTAATGAATAATATTATTTTCAATATTGTGCATCCTGTTTATTATGCGTTATAATTTTATTTGATAAAAAAATTTAGTTAAAAATTTGCTTTTTTAAGAAAAAGTATTATCTTTATAGAAAACATATAATTTAGCAAAACAAATTAAAATTTAAAGGTATAAAAACAAAAACTTATAAATTACCATATTCTGAAACTGAAATAGATGTTATAGCAAATAGTACGAATTATTAACTTAAAAATTAAAATAGAATGAAAAATTATACAAACGAAGAAAGATTGGATGCTTTAAATAGACATCGTGAAACATTAAGAATTGACAAAGAAACTGGATTTACAGTTTTAACACAACATATCAAATATAAAAATATAGATGAATTTTGTGATACGATACTTCATTATGAAAATTTCATTAAAATTTATGGTGAAGCTAGTGTTTTTGATGAAAATACAGAACTATATAAAAAACGTAAAGAAGTTTTCTTTAATGAAAACAGGGAATTGACTGAGGAGGAGACAGAATGTTGTGTTAAAAAAGATAATGAATATCAAATCTTTCTTAAAAAATACCATGACGAAGTGCAATTGTAGCATTGTGTATAATGGTTGTGAGTACTCGCTGTAGAAAATATTTTAGAATATGGTTATCGTGGAAGTTTATACGACCAACGGACGCAGAAGCAGAAATTGCGAAGCCTATGAAGCGTTTAGAAAGAATCTAAGATGTTATTAATTGACATTGAGAATTAGAACTATAAAAAATAAAAAAAATGTGACTAATTGAGGGAAATATATGGGAATAGAACTTCAATCATTATATAAAGAAGAAATATTTATCTGTGAAATGATGTGGGGTAGTGTCCCACTTCTTTTTAAAAGTAATAATATTAGAGATTATGATGTTGTTTTTTAGAATTCGATGGATGGTATTTGTGAAAAATATATCATAATTTTTTTGCTTTTTTAAAAAATAATTAGTATATTTGTCTTTAAATAAAAAACAATAGAATATAAACCTTAAATTTAATTAATATGAAAGAAAAAGTTATTATTAGAACGTATTCTGCAGGAGTACATTTCGGAACCTTAATTGAAACAGAACGTGGTTCAGGTGGTACCCACGTAGTTTTAGAAAATTCTAGAAGAATCTGGAAATGGAGTGGTGCTAATAGTTTAAGTGAATTGGCCACTATTGGAACACAAAAGCCAAATGAGTGTAACTTTTCTTTACCAGTAAAAAAAATTGAATTACTGGCAATTGAGATAATATATATGACACCAGAAGCTATTCAATCAATTGAATCGGTTCCATATTGGGCTTTTGGTAAATCTAAAGATATCACAGAAGTTTTAAATAAAAATAATTTAAAATAACTATGAAATTTTCTAACGGAATACTTGAATTTAATACAGATACTGGGTACTTTGATGTTTTAGTTGATGAAGCTAACTTAACTAAATATTTAAAATTAGCCTATAGAAATAATAGGTCTAGATTTGAAGAAAGGTTTGTTAACTATTTTAGAAACTTCTTTAAAGCATATGATATAGATTATTATTCTTATCTATTGGATAATATAGATAATCTATGGGATTATGTTAAAGGGTTTTCATATGAAGAAGCTTTTAAAATTGAGAATAATGCTTTTAGAATTAAGGTTTTTTCAGCTATTGATATAAATGAAATGATTGAAAATCTTGGTTCTGAAAGAATTAAAACTGAAGGGATTGAAACTATAAATAAAGTGTGGGATGAAAAAAATAAACAATTTAAAAATATACCCCTTACACTTATTTACGAATTACATAAAGTAAACGGGGAAAAATTAGGTGTTGAAGATGCATTTTTACCAGCAATTAAATGTTGGTGCACCTCAACCAATAAAGAACATTGGTTGTGGGTAAATCCAGAAGAATTGGGTGACAATTCACCACTTAATGGGATAGCTTCAACTTGTTGCATATACAAATCAATGCAAGGTAAAATTAAGCATATCATCAGACATGGTGACGTATTTATATTTGAAATGATAGAAGAAGTTATTCCAGATGAAAATGAAGAAGTAATTCCACTTGGTGTGGAAGAATATTTTAAATTACTTAAGTCACAATCATAATAAGTTTAATAACATTAAAAAAAAAACAAAAATTATGGAAAATAACATTGAAAATACCAATACCGTTGTATTGGAGAAAAGTACAAACTCTCATGTACTAAAAGGTAAAGTTAAAGTACTTAAAAATATGGAAAAAATGAACACAATTGTTTTAGAATGCGATGGTGGCGTGATAGTTGAACATGGAGAACATGCAACTGTAAGAACTGAAAATAATACCAAGTATGTAATCAAAATTACACAGCAAGAGTTCAATCCTGTCACTAAGGCATTAATGAATGCCTGTGATTAACTAATAACGATTAATTATAGTTTATAATGTTTTTTTTTAAATTAATTAAGGCTCTTATTTTTAAGAGCTTTTTTTGTTATAAAATAAAAGTATTTTATTATGGTTTTTGAAGTAGAAAATAGTTTATGCACAGAAACTGGAATATGTTTCAGTTATGGTAATGCTTCTGGTTATGGTTATGGTGACGGTTATGGTAATGGCTATCGTTCTGGTTATGGTTATGGTTATGAAAATGGTTATGGTTCTGGTTCTGGTTCTGGTTCTGGTTATGGTGATGGTGATGGTTATGCTTCTGGTTCTGGTGATGGTATTGGGTATGGTTCTGGTAGTGGTTATGGTGATGATTGGGGTAATGGTTAATATTAATTTAAAATAATCCATATATGATATTTGAAATAGAAGATAG
>Ga0302250_1001660_pt1 | contig 16035 bp, 12 predicted proteins | sample AAG_RA_Asp_MG_FD_193536 | JGI IMG/M metagenome (GOLD analysis project Ga0302250, IMG submission 193536) | Enriched activated sludge microbial communities from anaerobic digester in WTTP, New Holstein, Wisconsin, United States - AAG_RA_Asp | ecosystem: Engineered > Bioreactor > Anaerobic >... | reverse complement strand
GGAATGGTACTTGAAAATCTAGATGAGTTCCATGACGTGCTTGTGGAAACAGAAGAATTACAACCACCAAGATAATTAAAACAGCAGCAAGTCGTTGCTGTTTTTAGTTCCAGTTTGTTCTTGACAAATAGAATATATATTATATAATACTGGTACTGTCCTTTAACATCTATTATTCATTAGTAACATCGTTACTTGTATTTGTTAGAGGATGTAGGATTGATTTATCATGATTGGTGTTAAAGGATTTAAGTATGCGGTCCTCGCAAGGACTACAAACCCAAACCTGTTGAACAGTCTTATCCACCGCAAGGTGGATAGATTTTACTTCGGGGTTTATCTCCCCGAAGCACCGGAAGGAGAAAACCTTTTTGATGTTCCCTCGGAGTGGAACCGAGAGGGTGGAGCTTATCTTGAGATGAGCTTTCCGGTTGACGACAACATTGTTGTTTGTGCGGTTGACAGGTATGGGAGAGAGCTTGTTCCCACACCTGACAAGAACGAAATCTCTGGCCTTAGGGAGCAGAGCTTTATTGCCAGAGATCGTATGGCGATCATGGTAATGAAGAAGGAGCAGAGTGTTGCTGTTAGCACCCTTAGAGTGCTCGAGATCAAGGAAAACATTACGGGAAAGTTTTTTGTTGAGAGTACTAGGCTCTATCAATGGAAAGTCCCGCTTTCATCCAATGGAGAAGTTGTTCCCGAAAACTTTTTCATTTCAGAGAGCCAACCTCTGGGAGATATTCTTTTTAACTTTCTGGTTGATGCCAGCAACACCCTTAACAAGTTGAGGGCAGCTAACAAGACGCCAGAAAAGAGAGTTATTTCTCTTGGAATTATGGCTTAATTGTTCTTTTTTTGCCCATTACGGTGACAGCGTAATAGGGCTCTTTTTATTTGGTTTAAAAGCACTTGACAATGTTTTTAAATCTGCTAAATTAGTAGTTGCATGATAAACAATAAGTCTCAAGTTAATACAGTCGAAGCGGTTTAAAAATAAGCGTTGATTCGCTGTTTCAAAAGCCGTTGCGAAAACGACTTTTTTGTTTCCTTGCGTGTAATTTGAAAAATGAATAGTTAGAGAATAAAGTTATTATTTGTTAATCAAAAGGTTATTTTTAAAAGCAAATGGCGGATGCCTTGGGACTAGACGCGAAGAAGGACGTGGCAAAGCTGCGATAATTTTCGGGGAGGTGCTTGCAACCTGTGAACCGGAAGTTTCCGAATGAGGCAACTCAATTTCGTAAAGCGAAATTATCAGAGTTAAATCTGATGCGAACCCGCTGAAGTAAAACATTCTAGTAGGCGGAGGGAAAAGAAAACAATAGTGTATTCCCCCAGTAGCGGCGAGCGAAAGGGGAGAAGCCCAAAATCATTTGTGTTTTACATGAATGGTGGTTGTAAGGAGATAATGTCTATTTAATTAGAGGGAATCGAGAAAGTGAATTAGTTAGTTGAACCTCTCTGGAAAGAGGGACCATAGATGGTGATAGTCCAGTAAACGAAAATTAATTCACGTTCCTTGTTATCTTTCTTGAGTACTGTCGAGCCAAGACAACTCGGCAGGAATCTGGCGGGACTACCCGCTAAGGCTAAATACAATCTAGTCACCGATAGTGAACCAGTACCGTGAGGGAAAGGTGAAAAGCAGCCCGGTGAGGGCGATGAAATAGAACCTGAAACCATTTTTGCTTACAATGAGTCAGAGCTGGAATTTATTCTAGTGATGGCGTGCTTTTTGCAGAACGAGCCAACGAGTCCTTCTTACCAATTTGTCTAAGCGCTTATGGCGCGGAGGCACAGGGAAACCGAGTCTTAAAAGGGCGAAATATAAATAGGTAGGATGGGACCCGAAGCCAGACGAGCTTACCATGACCAGGATGAAGCTTTCAGAAATGAAAGTGGAGGTCCGAACCCGTTGGTCGTGCAATTCCTTGGGATGAGTTGTGGTAAGGAGTGAAAAGCTAATCGAGTTTGGTAATAGCTGGTTCTTCCCGAAATAGTTTTAGGACTAGCCTCTCTTTTTAAATCTTGGAGGTAGAGCACTGAAAGAAATTCCGTGGCTTCGGCTAGGTATTTTTATCAAACTCCGAATGCCGAGACGTATATAGGGGGAGTCAGACAGTGGGAGCTAAGTTCCATTGTCGCGAGGGGAACAGCCCAGACCATCATCTAAGGTCCCTAAATTTAAACTAAGTGTTAGTAAGGAGGTGGAATTTCTCAGATAGCTAGGAGGTTAGCTTAGAAGCAGCTATCCTTTAAAAAGTGCGTAACAGCTTACTAGCTAAGAGATTTTGCGCCGAAGATTCCCGGGACTAAAGTTTAATACCGAAGGTATGGCTTGATACATTTATTTGTATCAGGGGTAGGGAAGCGTCCCAATTGCGCTGAAGTCGAATCGTGAGATTCGGTGGAGCGATTGGGAGTGAGAATGTTGGCATGAGTAACCACAATTGAGGTGAGAACCCTCAACACCGTAAACCCAAGGGTTCCTTGGCAATGACAATCATCCAAGGGTTAGGCGGGCCTTAGGAGAAGCCGAAAGGTTTATCTGATGGACAGACGGTTAATATTCCGTCCCTCCATTGTTCTTCTGAAGAATGACGCGATTTAGTACTCTAGGCAGATTATTGGATTTCTGTCGGGCACTTAAGGGGCAATCCAAGAGTGAGCGCGAAGTTTGTCCTCGGACAAGCGAAGCTAGAGGAGCAAGTCGACCAGAAAAGTTCGCAGGGTTAAGAACAATGGAACCGTACTAAAACCGACACAGGTGGGTGGGCACAAGTGTGCCAAGGTGAACAAGTGAAAGATCCTGAAGGAACTCGGCAAAAAAGTGATCGTAACTTAGGAATAAGATCTGCCTCTCCTAGCAATAGGAAGAGGCCGCAGCAAACGTCTCTCTAGCGACTGTTTATCAAAAACACAGGTCCCTGCTTAATTCGTAAGAGGAAGTATAGGGGCTGAGGCCTGACCAGTGCCAGAGTGTTAAAAGCGGCGGTTGCTTCGCTCTTGTTTCGTGAAACGATCCTGAGTTTCTTTGCAAGTTTTTTTAGAGTTAAAGTTAGTTTGATTAATGATAATGACAAGTATAATAAATACGTGTGTCTTTATGTTTTAAATACATAGGTAAGACGTATTGCGATTTGATAGAGGAACTCAGAGATTGATTTGCGGCACAAGAGCGGAGCAGCTGACTGCTCCAAGCCTCCGGTGAACGTCCGCGGTAACTCTGACCGTGTTAAAGTAGAACAACGCACTGCTTTAGTAAAATCTGGCTATATGCTGGAAAACCTGGAGTATCCGATGTTACTATGGTATAATTTAAATAAGGAACAATAACACCTTATCAAAAATTATGTCAAGTGAAAAAACATTCGGTGCAGGCAATCAGCAGGAAAGGCTTAGATTTATCGGCTGGATAATTGGATTTGTTGACGGAGAAGGATGTTTCACAGTTAGTTTTTTCAAACATCCTAAATCTCGTTTACGACTTCAATGGCAAGTATTTCCAGAATTTGTTATTACTCAAGGAATGAGAAGTAAATCAGCAATTGAAGAAGTTCAAAACTTTTTTAAATGCGGTAAGATTTATTTGAATAAAAGATATGACAATCATCATGAACATCTACTAAAATATGTAGTTCGTAATCGTGAAGATTTGTTAGAAAAAATTATTCCATTTTTTGAAAAAAATTGTTTACGATCAGCGAAGAAAGAAGATTTTTCAATGTTTGCTAAAATTGTCCGAATGATGGACAAAGGAAAACATCTTGAAGAAAAAGGATTAGAAAGAATACGACAAATGGTTATCAAGATGAATACTCGTAAATACCGATAAATTAAGAATCCTCAGAGACTATACGCCAGACTCATTTTTAAGTGTTATTTAATGAGAAGATATAGTCCGAACTTTATAGCGATATAAAGAGTTCCACGAAGAAAAAGTGGATATAACAATATTGAGCGTAATCCCTTGTCGGGTAAGTTCCGACCCGCATGAAAGGCTTAACGACTGGAGAACTGTCTCCAGGATCTGCTTGGTGAAATCGCAGTAGGGGTGAGAATGCCCCTTACCTGTAGTTAGACAAGAAGACCCCGGGAGCTTTACTATACCCTGGCATTGAATTTTGATATTGACTGCGTAGCGTAGGAGGTAGACTTTGAAGTTATTCTTTCGGGAATAATGGAGTCGCCAATGAAACACCTCTCTTTCTGTGTCAGAATTCTAACTCTGTTAGCTGAGGAGGCTAATGGAAGACAGTGCTTGGTTGGTAGTTTAAGTGGGGCGCTTTTCTCCTAAAAAGTAACGGAGAAGTTTAAAGGTCGGCTAGATCCGGATGGAAATCGGATTGGTCCTGTAAAGGGTAAAGCCGGCTTAACTGCAAGACGGGTATGTCGCGCAGATGCGAAAGCAGAACTTAGTGAACCGACCATGGTTCGTAGGACCGTGGGAGATCATCAGACAAAAGTTACCCCGGGGATAACAGGCTGGTAGTGCCCGAGAGTCCATATCAACGGCACTGTTCGGCACCTCGATGTCGGCTCATCACATCCTGGGGCTGTAGAAGGTCCCAAGGGTTTGGCTGTTCGCCAATTAAAGTGATTCGCGAGCTGGGTTCAGACCGTCAATTTGGCGGCTTTCCAGAGCAATCTGGTTAGCAAAACCGACTCATATCGGTGAAGTCCTATCATTATTGATATACAACCTGTCATATGGTAGGATAATACCGAGGGAAGTTGTAAGTCTGATTTTATGAAAAAGATAAACGATATTCAAAAATCCTATATTGCTGGATTCTTAGACGGAGACGGTAGTGTCTATGTTAAACTCAAGAAAAATGATACCTATAGATATGGTTATCAAATTGCTCCATATATAGTTTTTTATCAAAAAACAATGCACATTGATTTTTTGGAAAAAATTAAAAATATATTGGGCATAGGATATACTAGATCTAGAAAAGATGGTGTGTCAGAATTCATTATTGGTGATGAAAAATCATTAATAGAGTTTGCAAAAGAAATATTACCTTTCAGTAAATTAAAGTCCAAACAATTAAGATTGCTTTCCAGTGTTCTTAATTTGAAATCTAAAACAAAGACTGCTAAAGATTTTATAGCTCTTTGCGAAAAGATAGATAAGTTTAAAGAATTAAATTATTCTAAGAAGAGAACGCAGGATTCGAAGGAAGTATCGAAATATCTCATAAAAGAAGATTTATTAACCCCGTAGAGACTGAGCTTTAAATAGCGAGAGTCATTCTTTTATACAGAATGGCTAACATGTCGGTCCCCTGTAAAAATCAGCAGGGTGGTGGTATAGTCCGTGCACTTGGTAACAGGTGAATAACATGCGTGAGACAGGTTGGTTTATATCTACTACAGGCGTCGAGTTTTGAGGAGAGTTGCCCTTTGTACGAGAGGATCAGGGTGAACTAACCTCTGGTGTATCAGTTGTCGCGCCAGCGGCATAGCTGAGTAGCTAAGTTAGGAAGGGATAAGAACTGAAAGCATCTAAGTTCGAAGCCTACTCCAAGATTAGAACTCTTACTCAGGTTGGAGACTACAACCTTGATAGGATGCAGGTGCAAGTTCCGTGAGGAATTCAGCCGAGCATTACTAATTGAGTATTACATACCTTTTGATTAACAATTATTAGCTTTATTCTTAAACTACATTTTATATCTTTTAATCCCATTTTGGTTTTCAATATGGGGACAATACTAAAAGTGCTCCACCCGATCCCATTCCGAACTCGGAAGTGAAATCTTTTAAGGCCGATGATAGTGGTATCCGCGAAAGTAGGTTGTCCCCGTATTAAAGATCGAAATGGGATTTTTGATTTGAAATTTTTTGAAAAGAAAAGCTTTTTGTAATTTTGATGCTATTAGTATATAATCAAAATATGGATGCTATTTTTACTAAAAAAAGAATAATTGTTCTTGTTTTGTTGGTAATATTTTTTTGGATTTTAAGTTTTTTTAATTCGGGAATTAAAAATTTCTTTTATTCTCAAAGTGAAAAACTTCAGGCTAGCTTGTGGCAGAATGGAAGCAATTCTTCGTTCTCAATGCAGAACCAAGAAGAATTAAATAAAAAACTAATCGAAGAAAATCAGAAACTCTTGTCTCAATTGGGAGATTTAGAAAATATACAAAATGAAAATAAGTTTTTAAGAGAAGCGCTAGACCTACAATTAAATAAAGATTTTGAGTTGATACTGGGAAGGGTAATGGGAAAAGATATTGCTAAAGATTTTATTCTGTTGAATATTGGATCTAAAGACGGAGTGAAACAGGGTTTTCCAGTTGTACTTTCAAACAAAATTTTATTAGGAAAAGTTATTGATGTTTATCCTGATTATTCAAGAGTAATGTTGATTACAGATAAAAAGAGCAAGATAGATGTAGAAATACCAGATAGTAAGGGTTTTGCTCTTGTGAAAGGGGATGGGGGCCTTAAAATGAGCATGGACATGTTCCCTAAGGACAAGGAGTTAAATGAGGGAAGTTTAGTTTTAACAAGCGCTTTAGGTGGAAATTATCCTGAAGGAATGGTAGTAGGAAAGATTAAAAATGTTAAGAATTTTGACAACGAAGCATTTAAAAAGTCAGATATTGAATTAGTATTTAATTTGAATGAAATAAATAACGTATTTGTAATTAAGAACGCTGAAATTTATAATGATTGAGAAAATTATCAAATCGTTAATAATGTTTTTCTTTCTTTATTATTTACTTATTTTGGAAATGAGTTATTTGCCGTTTTTTACATTTGTAAGCTTCGCAATATTATTAGTTTTATTAGTTAATTTATTTGAAGAACCAAGAGAAAAATTAGGATTGTTTTCAGCTTTTTTCTTGGGACTAATTGTTGATATATTTTCTTCTAATTATTTAGGAGTAGCAGCGATAGGATTTCTTTTGTTCGCTCTTGTTTTAAAATTTATTCTATTTAAATATGTTAGAATTCCATCAATCTCAGGGATGCCAAAAATTTAGAGTTAAAAGAAAGGGATCCGAAATAGATACAGACGAGGTCTTTTTTGATGGCTTGGTTAGGAAAAGAGAAGGTCGTGATGGTTATACTATTGAAACAGCTCTTTCTCACAAAATGTTTCAAATTGCGATGACAGTCTTTTTTATAATTATCGGATTCTTGTTTATTCGTTGTTTTATGTTTCAAGTTATTGATTATAATATCTATGCAGAGAAAGCTGAAAAAAATAAGTTTGTTTCAACTGAAATAGATGCTCAAAGAGGAATTATTTATGACAGAAATATGAAACAAATAGTTTCTAATTCTCAAGGATTTGAATTGGTTTGTGAGATATCTAGATTACCTAAAGATGGACTTGAAAAGGAAAAATCGATAAGGGAGGCTTCAAGGATTTTAGACATTTCATATGATAAACTAGTTGAAGACATTGATGCTGCTAAAAATGATAAAGAAATAGAGTTTTCTGTTGCGAGAGACTTAGATAAAGACAAGGTAATTGTTTTGAAAACGAAAGAAGATGAATTAAAGGGATTTAAAATCGTTAAGAAAAAAACTAGGGAATATTTAAGTGGTTATAATTTTGCCCATGTCTTGGGATATGTTTCAGGAGATAGTTCAATGGGAGAAGCGGGAATAGAAAAACAATATGATTCTTATCTTAAAGAAGTAGCAGGTATTGTTAATAGAGAAAAAGATGTTTACGGAAACATAATTAATGAAGAAACAATAAAGCCTTCTGAATCAGGAAATAATTTAGTATTGAATATTGATTATGAATTACAAGACAAAGCAGCTTATTTCCTAGATCATGCGATTAAAGGTTATTCAGCTAAGGGAGGATCAGTTATTGCTGTTAATCCTCAAAATGGGGAAGTATTAGCTTTAGTTTCTTTGCCTTCATATGATAATAATATTTTTTCAAAAGATTTAACAAAAAAAGAATTCAATGATTTATTGAAGAGCCCTAATACGTCTTTTTATAATCGTGCAACTTCAGGAGAATATCCTATTGGCTCTACAATTAAGCCAATGCTTGGTGTTGCGGCCTTAGAACAAGGGATTATTACTCCGAACAAAGAAATATATTGTGAAGGAGGTCTTCAGCTTAATGACGGAACATTTAAGAAAGACTGGAAGACTCACTGGGCAACCAATTTAACAAAAGCTATTGCTGAATCTTGCGATGTTTTCTTTTATATGATTGGAGGAGGATATAAGAACTTTAATGGTTTAGGAATTACAAAGATTGTGAAGTATTTAGAAGAATTTGGATTTAGTAAGCTCACAGGAATAGATTTGCCAGAAGAAAAAGCAGGGCTTATTCCTGATCCAGAATGGAAAGAAGCTAAAACAGGAACATCATGGTATCCTGGTGATACATATAATGTTTCTATTGGACAAGGATATTTTAAAGCTACTCCATTACAATTAACAATGGCAACGTCAGTTATTGCTAATAGGGGTAAATTAATTAAGCCACAGGTTGTGAAAAGCGTGATTGATAATAAAGGCAACGCAATTAAATCTTTTGAATCAGAAATAATTGATCAAGATTTTGTTTCTTTGTCAGCAGTTGATGAAGTGAGAGCAGGAATGAGACAAACAGTTTTATCTTCTAATGGAACCGCTAGAAGTTTGCAATACTTGCCAGTAAGTTCAGCTGCAAAAACAGGAACAGCAGAAACAGGAAAGAAAGAAGTGTATCACAATTGGATTACAATCTTTGCTCCGTATGATAATCCAGAGATTGTTTTGACGGTAATGGCAGAGAGCGTGCCTCAAAATACTGGAGTAGCTAATCTTGTTTCAAGAGAAATACTTGGATATTACTTTGGAGAAAAAGAAAGACAGCAAACAGACGAAGAAATATTAAATGAGGGAGGGAATTAATTGGGCTTTACTTTAAATTTAAATATGGTTAAGATTTATATGGAAGTAGAGGGGGGGTAGTACAGTGGTTTAGTACATATAATTGATACTTATATAACGGGAGTTCGAATCTCCTCCCCTCCACATCCAATTTTTGTAATTCTTGACAACTCTTGACAACTCTTGATTAGGGTATATACTTAAATTGTAAGTATCAATTATGAGTACAAATGCCTCTGTGCATTCGATCTCAAAACGGGTAATCAAAAACCCACCACCCATTACACCTCAAAAAGAGGTGTTTTGGTTTTTTAAAAGCTTGCTTTCTAATAGATATATGTTATGCTGTATACAAAAGGATTAATCAGTCAAGATTAAGCCCTTTTTCTAATCAACATAAGACAATAAAATGTCCGCTATTCAGTTTTTCGTCGTTTGACGGATATAGAATTGTGGAAAGACAAACATATGGAAGATAAATATTTAACACAAGAAGGCTTGGATAAGATGAAGAAAGAGCTTGAATACCTTAAAAAACAAGGTAGAATAGAAGTAGCTGAACAATTAAAAGAAGCTATATCTTTTGGAGACTTATCTGAGAACGCAGCCTATGATGAAGCTAAGGAAAATCAAGCAATGGTTGAAGGTAAGATCCTTGAACTTGAAAGAACTATTAGTTCTGCTAAAGTTATAGCTGACAAAACAGGAACAGGATGGGTATCAATCGGTTCTCATGTTACCTTGGACGATGGATCATCTAAAGAAACATATCATATCGTTGGAGAGGAAGAAGCTAATCCAATGGAAAATAGGATTTCTTTTAAATCTCCTTTAGGCCAAGCCTTAATGGAAAAACCTAAGGGCACAACAGTTGAGGTAAAGACTGTTAAGGGATCAACTAAGTACAAGATTCTTAATATAGAATAAAATGTCTACAATAGAAGAAATAAGGGAAAATAGGATAGAAAAGCTAAAGAAACTACAAAGTGCTGGCTTTTCTGCATTTCCTATTGAAATTAAGAGAACTCATGAGAATAAGGAAGCGATAGCTGATTTTGATAAATTAGCTAAAGAAGAAAAAGAAGTAATCCTTGTTGGAAGAATAAGGATAATAAGAACTCATGGAGCATTAACCTTTGTTGACTTTGAAGACGGTACAGCTAAATTACAAGCATTGTTTGCTAGTGATAAATTGGGAGAAAAATCATACCAATTGTTTTTAGATACTTTTGATGTTGGTGATTTTGTTGAATTGAGAGGAGTTTTGTTTGAAACAAAAAGAGGCGAAAAAACAATTCAAGTTGTTGATTATCAAATGATTTGTAAGAGCTTGAGACCACTACCAGAAAAATGGCATGGATTAAAGGACGTAGAAGAAAGATACAGAAAGAGATATCTTGATTTGATGTTCTCTCCTGAAGTCAAGGATAAGTTCAGGATTCGTTCAGGATTTATTAGAGAATTAAGGAATTTCTTAGATAATGAAGGGTTCTTAGAGGTAGAGACTCCAATACTTCAATTGTTATATGGTGGAGCAAGGGCAAAGCCATTTAAGACGCATGTTAATGCAATGGACTTAGATGTTTATTTAAGAATCTCTCCAGAACTATATTTAAAGAGATTGCTTGTTGGTGGATTTGAAAAAGTATATGAAATTGGAAAATGTTTCAGAAATGAGGGAATTGATAAATTCCACAATCCAGATTTCACAATGATTGAATTCTATTGGTCATATGCTGATTATAAGCAATTGATGAAACTAACAGAAAAAATGTTCGATGTTATCTTGACCAAAGTTTTAGGAACAACTGATATTAAATATGGAGATAATGTTTTGAACTTTAAGGGACCATGGGAAAGAATAGAATTCTTTGCTTTGCTTGAAAAATATACTGGAATTAAGTACGAAGAATTGAATGAGGAAGCTTTAAAAAAGAAAGCAGAAGAAATGGGAATCGAAATTCCTGTTGGTGCTGATAAGGCTAATATCTCTGATGAGATATACAAGAAATACTGTAGGCCAAAGATTATTCAGCCAACATTTGTTATCCATCATCCAAAAGGATTCCAGCCTTTAGCTAAGGGATTAGAAGGGGAGAAATTAGCAAGCTTCCAATTAGTAGTTGCTGGAGCTGAAGTTATTAACGCTTTCTCTGAATTGAATGATCCATTAGAACAAGAAGAAAGATTAAAGTCTCAAGAGAAATTATTCAAAGGAGGATTTGAAGAAGCTCAAAGATCTGATGAAGAGTTTGTTGAAGCATTGGAACACGGAATGCCTCCTGCAGCAGGATTCGGAATGGGAATCGATAGGATAGTTTCCATGCTTACAGATTCTGGTTCATTAAGGGAAGTAATTTTGTTCCCATTAATGAAGGATAAGGAATAAATTAAGATTAGGAAAGAGGGTTTATCCCTCTTTCTTTTTGTTTAGTTTTTTGATATTATTAAAGAAAAAATAATACACTCATATGTTAGATATTAAGTATATAAGGGAGAATCCCGATAAGGTTAAAGAGGCTTGCAGAAAAAAGAAATTCAACATAGATATTGATGCCCTCTTGAAGTTAGATGAAAGAAAAAGGCAGTTGCTTCAAGCAATAGAAACTAAGAGTGCGATGAAGAATCAAGCCAATAAAAGGATTCAAGAAGCGAAAACAAAAGAAGAAAGAGAGGCAGTGATTGCACAGATGAGAGAATTAGATAAAAATTCTGATAATGAAGAAGATGAATATAAGAAAGTAAATGAAGAGTTTGAAAGGATGATGCTACTTGTTCCTCAAGTTCCAGATGATTCTGTTCCTGTGGGTGATTCTGATGCTGATAACGTAGAGGTTAAGAAATGGGGAAAGATTCCTAATTTTGATTTTCCTATTAAAGATCATGTTGAATTAGCTAAAGATTTGGACTTAGTTGATTTTGAAAGAGGAACTAAAGTAGTTGGTTTTAGAGGTTATTTCTTAAAGAGAGAGGCTTTTCTTATCTGTATGGCTATTTGGCAATATGCTACTGATTTGTTAACAAAAAAAGGATTTATTCCAGTTGGTGCCCCGTCTTTAGTTAATGAAGCAGCAATGACTGGAACAGGCTATCTGCCACAATCAAAAGATGAGGTTTACAATACTCATGATGGCAATTATTTGGCAGGAACTTCTGAGGTTGCATTAATGAGTTATCATTCTAATGAAACATTAAAAGAAGAAGATTTGCCAATTAAATATATGGGATTTTCTCCATGTTTTAGGACAGAGATTGGAAGCTATGGAAAGGATACACAGGGAATTATGAGGGTTCATGAGTTTATGAAGATAGAGCAAGTTGTTTTGTGTAAAAACGATAAAGAAGAATCTGTTAGATTGCATGAAGAAATAACCAAGAATGCAGAAGAGATTTTACAAGGATTGAATATTCCATATCACGTAGTATTGAATTGCTCTGGTGATTTAGGATTAGGACAAGTCAAGAAGTATGATATTGAATGTTGGTCTCCATCACAGAAAAAATACAGAGAGACTCATTCATCATCTTATTTCTTTGATTTTCAAACAAGAAGATTGGGAATTAAATACAAAACAAAAGACGGAGAGACTAAATTCACTCATTCTTTAAATAATACAGGAATTGCGACTCCTAGAATTTTAATTCCATTGCTAGAAAATAATCAGCAAAAAGATGGAAGCATTAAAATTCCTAAAGTTTTGCATAAATATTTAGGATTTAAGGAAATTAAAAGAAAAAAATAATGGATTCCTTTAAATACAAAGTTGATAAAATATCAATTAAAGGGATTGAGTTATCTTATAAAACGGCAGGAGAGGGTTATACTATTCTTGTTGCTCACGGTTGGGGAGCTGATTCTAGCTATTGGTTGGGAGCAATGGAGCAGATTTGCAGCAAGGGATTCAGAATGATTGTTCCAGATTTGCCAGGATTCGGAGAAACTCCAGCTCCAACAGAAATTTGGGGAGCAGAAGAATATGCAGAATTTTTAAAAGAATTTATTGAAAAGATTAATTTAGATAATCTTGCAATCATCGGACATTCGTTTGGGGGAGGAGTGGCAATGCTTCTTTCGGGAAGATGTGATAAAATTAAGAATGTAATTTTGTGCGATGCAGCAGTTGTTAGATCAGAAAGACTAGACTTAAGACAAAAGATTGCTAAGAATTTAGCTAATTGGAGGCAAGCAATTTCAAAGACGCCATTTTATCCAATATTAAGGAAGTTATTGTATAAATTTGCTGGAGCAAATGATTATTATCATGCTAGCGAGCAGATGAAAGAGATATTCAAGAAAGTCATTACAGAAGATCTTTTATATGCAGTAGATTATGTTAAGCAACCTTGTTTGATTATTTGGGGAGAGAAAGATAAGGCAACCCCGATAGAAGACGCACTTCTTTTGAATAGAAAAATTAGTGGTTCTGAATTAGTTGTGATTCCTAACGCAAGGCACAATCCTTATAGATCAGAGCCAATTAAAACATCGCAAGCAATAATTAAATTTTTAAAAGAAAAAATATGATTTCAATTGAACCATGGATGCCAGTTTTATTGGGTGTAATAGTTCTTTTCTTTTGGATGTTTAAAGAGATTAAGAATTTTTTGTTTTGGTCGTATCTTTGGCAATTGAAAAATTATCACATTGGAAGGTTTTTAGCTCATTTCGATACTTATAACGGAAGGAAAATTATTACTAGTAAATTACTTTTTGTTAAGTTTTTGATATTTATTGTATTGCTCTTAATAATGGCATCTTCCAATAGTTCAATCGATACTCCCTTATGGCAATATATTGATGAACATGGATATTATCTATTAATTTCAATTCCATTGCTTTTTGTTATTTACTTAATGGAAGGTTTTGCAGCAATTATTTCTTTAATTAGAAAAAAAGCTAAAGGGCCAGAGCTAACAAGTAAGATGTCTTTCTTGTTACCATTAATATTTATTCCTTTATGTGTTTTTGTCGCAGTTTTTGTGATGTTATTTATCAATGATTATAATAATCCTAGTAAGTGGATGGCTTTTAGTTTGATTCCTTTTGCTTTTTCTATTTTGGCTTTTGATATTTTAACACCATTAATTGTTTCTTTTGTAATTCTTTTCTTCCAGCCAGTTACTGTTTTAATGAGAGGGAGATTGATAAGAAAGGCGATGAAAAAGAGGAAAGCGATGGAAAATCTTTTAGTTGTTGGAATCACAGGAAGTTATGGTAAGAGTTCAACTAAAGAATTTTTGAAAACCATTTTGTCTCAAGATTTTAAAGTTATATCAACAGAAAGGAATGAGAATTCTGAAATGGGTATTTCAAATCTTATTTTAGACAAACTAACAGAAGATTATGAAATATTTATTTGTGAAATGGGAGCATATAATAGAGGAGGGATTAAGCTTTTATGCGACATTGCAAAGCCTAAAATAGGGATATTAACAGGAATTAATAATCAGCACTTAGCTACTTTTGGTTCTCAAGAAAATATAGTTAAAGCTAAGTTTGAATTAATTGATTCTTTGCCAGAAGAAGGATTGGCTGTTTTGAATTGGGATAATGAACTTATTAAGAATAAATTTAATTCAAAAATAAACAGTGTAAAGTATGCACTAACAGAAAAACAAGATATTTGGGCTGAAGATATTAAAGAAGAAAAAGACAGGATTTCATTTAATGTCGTTACGAATACAGGTGATTCAGCTAAATTTGTTGTTAATGTTTTAGGAGCACAAAATGTTCCAAACATTTTAGCTGCAGTTGCTATTGCTAGAAGGCTAGGAATGGAATTAAACGAGATTGCTGAAAGAGCCAAAATGATTGAAAGCGGAATAAGGGTTATTAAAGGATCATTTGGCCTAAATATTATTAATGCAACATATTCTTCTAATTATAATGGAATTGTTTCTCATTTAGAATATTTGAAAAATTGGGAAGGAAGAAAAATAATAGTTATGCCTTGTATAATAGAATTAGGAAAAGAAGGTAGGGAAACTCATCGTAAGATAGGAAGAAAGATTGGAGAAGTTTGTGATTTAGCAATAATAACTTCTAGAGATTATTTTAAAGATGTAGTAAAGGGAGCCCTTGAGTCAGGGATGAAAAAAGACAGGATTTTGTTTATGGAAAATGGAGATAAGATATTCCAGAAACTTTCAGAATGTGTGAGAGAGAACGATGTTGTTTTGCTTGAAAGCAGGGTTCCAAATAAATTAGTAGATAAACTTATAAAAGATGTCTAAAGTTATCTCAGTATCATTATCGCCCAATACTCAAAGAGATGATGTCTTATTAGCTTTAGGACTTATCTTTTCTCCTTTTAAATGGAAGAAAGGAAAAGAAATTAAAGAATTAGAAAGCTTATTTAAAGATAAGTTTGGATTTTCTAATGCTTTTAGTTTTAATAGTGGAAGAAGCTCTCTGATAGCTATTTTGAGTGCAATGGGAATTAAAAAAGATGATGAGATAATTGTTCAAGCATTTACTTGTAATGCAGCAATTAATCCAATAATTAGTTTTGGAGCAAAGCCTGTTTTTGTTGACATAAAAGATAATTTGAATATTGATGAAGGCAAGATTAAAGAGAAGATAACCAGCAAGACTAAGGCAATAATGATTCAGCACACTTTTGGTTATCCTGCGAGCATTGATGAAATTAAAAAGATTTGTGAGGAGAATAATCTTTATTTGATTGAGGATTGTGCGCACGCATTGGGAGCAATGTATAAAGATGAATATTGTGGAATATTTGGTGATGCTAGTTTCTTTAGTTTTGGGAGAGATAAAGTTATTTCTTCAGTGTATGGCGGAATGGTTGTTATAAACAATAATAACTTGATTCACAAAACATTGTCTTTTAAAGAAAGCATTGATTGTCCTTCTAGTTTTTGGATATTGCAACAATTATTGCATCCAGTATTAATGAATTGTATTGTTTTGCCTTTATACAACTTCATTATCGGTAAAGCATTGTTAGCTTTTTTTGTTAATTTGGGTATCCTTTCTAAAGCAGTGACTAAAAATGAAAATAATGGTGTTTTGCCAGAATATTTTCCGCAAAAGATGCCAAATGCTTTAGCAGTCTTGGCTTTGAATCAAATTAAAAAAATTGATATAATGAATAGGCACAGAAAAGAAATTGTTCAAATATATCGTCAAGAATTAAAGAAAAAAGG
>Ga0302250_1001657_pt1 | contig 16040 bp, 17 predicted proteins | sample AAG_RA_Asp_MG_FD_193536 | JGI IMG/M metagenome (GOLD analysis project Ga0302250, IMG submission 193536) | Enriched activated sludge microbial communities from anaerobic digester in WTTP, New Holstein, Wisconsin, United States - AAG_RA_Asp | ecosystem: Engineered > Bioreactor > Anaerobic >... | reverse complement strand
CACGAGGACGTGCTGCCGACCGGCCGGAACTTTTACTCGCTGGACCCGCACCGCGTCCCGACCCAGGCCGCATGGCGGGTGGGGCAGCGCCTGGCAGACGCTCTCATCGAGAAGTATTCGCGCGAAGAAGGTACCGTTCCCGAGAACATCGCCTTTTACTGGATGGCTGGCGACATCATGGCGTCCGACGGGGAGATGTTTGCCGAGATGCTCTGGCTGATCGGCGCCCGCCCGGTCTGGCAGAAGAACGGGCAGGTCAGGTCTTTTGAGATAGTCCCGCTCCACAAGCTCGGCCACCCCAGGATAGACATCACGGTCCGGACTACGGGGATCCTGCGGGACAACTTCGCCAGCTGTTACGAGCTGCTCGACGATGCTATCCGGGCCGTTGCCGCGCTCGACGAACCTTCCGAGAAAAACTTCGTCCGCCGCCACACGCAGAAGAGCATGGTCGAGACGGGGGCGGGATTCCGGGATGCAACGATCAGGATCTTCTCCTCGCGGCCGGGCTCGTACGCAAGCGGCGTCAACCTTGCCGTGCTCTCAAGCGCATGGAAGACGCAGGCCGACCTCGCCGATATCTTTGTGGCGTACAACGGGTATGCCTATGGCCGGGACATTGCGGGAAAGGACGCCCATGAGCACCTCGCGGCAAGCCTTTCGACCGTCTCGGTCACGTTCAACAAGATCCAATCCGACGAACATGACCTCCTCGGCTGCTGCTGCTACTTCGGCACGCACGGTGGGTTCACGGCGGCAGCCCGGCATTACTCGGGCAACAACGTGAAGCCCTATTACGGCGACACCCGTGAACCGGAGAACGTCGAGGTGCGGGACCTCGGCGACGAGATCCGCCGGGTTGTCCGGACCCGGCTCCTCAACCCGAAATGGATCTACGGCATGAAGGATCACGGGTATAAGGGGGCTTCCGATATCATGAAGCGGGTGACGCGGGTCTATGGCTGGTCGGCATCCACGCAGGAAGTGGACGACTGGATCTTCAACGATATTGCCGATACGTTTGTCAACAATGAGGAGATGCGGGACTTCTTTGAGCAGAACAACCCCTATGCCCTCGAAGAGATTGCCCGCCGGCTTCTCGAAGCCCATACCCGCAGCCTCTGGGATGCAGATCCCCGGGTGCTGGACGAGCTGAAGAAGAACTACCTTGAGATCGAGTCCTGGATGGAGGACCGGTCCGGGCAGGGGGATTACCAGGGCGGCACCGTGGATGTTGTTACCATGGACGACAATCCCTTATGGGGCGACGCGATGAAAGATATCCTGGAAAAAGTCCATGCACGACACCAGCGGTAATCAGAGCGGGGATGGCCGGCGATGAACGCGATCGAGACCGAAGGCCTGACCAGGTATTACGGGGATCTCTGCGCCGTGGACAACCTGAACCTCTCGGTAGATAACGAGATCTTCGCCCTGCTTGGCCCCAACGGTTCCGGCAAGACGACAACAGTGCTGATGCTGACAACGCTGCTCGCCCCGACGAAAGGCAGGGCGAGCGTCTGTGGGTACGATGTCCGGCGCGAGGGGGAAAAGGTGCGGCGTGCACTCAGCTACGTGCCGCAGGACATGGCGGTGGACATCAAGCTGACCGGCCGGGAGAACGTCCGGTTCTTCGCAGACCTGTACGGTGTGCCCCATGCCGCGGACCGGGTAGACGAGGCACTGGCCGTGATGGAACTGACCGACCGGGCCGACGACCTCATACGGACCTACTCCGGGGGAATGCGCCGGCGGCTCGAGCTTGCGCAGGCCCTTGTCCACGAACCGTCCGTCCTCTTCCTCGATGAGCCGACCATCGGGCTCGATGTAGCGGCCCGGAAACGGATCTGGGAACACATCCGCTCGCTCCGCAGGAAGGGCATGACGGTCTTTGTCACCACCCACTACATGGACGAGGCGGACCAGTTCTGCGACCGCGTCGGGATCATCAGCCAGGGCAGGATCGCGGCGCTCGGGACGCCTGCCGAACTGAAAACGCGGCTGATGAAGGACGTGATAACGGCCAGGGTCGAGGGCCCGTTTACCCCGCCGGAACTGGAGGGGACTGCCTTTGTCGGCAGGAATGGCGACGAGGTATCGTTCACTGCCGCGAACGGGAGACTGGCGCTTCCCCTCCTTGCCGATGCGCTGAAGAACAATGGGTGCGTTGTCCGGTCCATGGCGCTCCGGGAACCGACCCTCGACGACGTCTTCCTGCAGGCCGTGGGCCGGCAGGAGGAGCCGCAGGGATTCGCGTTCGACAAGTTCCGGATCATGCTCAGGAGGAGGAAATGAACGGTATTGTCGCCTACATGAAACGGGATTTCCTGAAGTGGGGCCGCGGCAGGGTGGCTGTGGTCTCCTCGCTCGTCATGCCGGCGGCATGGCTGGTCTTTGTCGGGCTTGCCCTGCCGGTGCAGTTCACCGGCAACTATCTTGATTTCATCGTGCCGGGCATCCTGGTCATGACCATGCTCACGGCCGGCCTCTCCGGGGGAGCACTCCTGATGTTCGATAAGATCCTCGGCTTCCTCAACAAGTTTTTGGCCCTGCCGGCTCCCCGGAGCAGCATCCTTATCGGGAAGATCCTCTTCATCACCGGCCGCGGGCTGGTCCAGGCAACCATCATCCTGGTCATCGCGCTCCTGATCGGGGCGAGCCTGCTTGACCCGGTACAGTACGGCATCACGTATCTCGTGCTCTTCCTCTTCGGGGTCCTGATCTCCGGTTTTGCAACAACGATCGCGCTCTATCTCGAAGACCATGACTCCTATGCTGCATTCAACACCATGATCTCGATGCCGCTCTTCTTCACGTCGAGCGCCCTGATGCCGTACAGCGTCATGCCCCCATGGCTCCGTACCATCGCGCACCTCAACCCGCTCAGTTATGCGATCGATGCAGTACGGGAGGTGACTGCCGGGGGCTTCCCGGCAGGAGCGATCCTCCTTCTCCTTGTATTGGATGCTGCGTTCCTGGCAATCTGCCTGCGCGTTTTCCGCAAGGTTACCATCTGACTCAATTGCGGGCCGGAGGGGATGTTTTCCCTGTTTTTTGGGGAAGACCCGGATCCGGCAGGATAATTCTTCAATAATCGTCCGATAATGTCCGAAGGAACTATTCTTCGATCGCGATGGTTGTGAGCTTCACGGACTCGACGCCCTTGTGTGCCATCAGCTTCTCGGCAAGGGCCTTGAGTTTGGTCCCGTCGCCATGGACAAGGATCACTTCAAGGCAGCGCTGTTGTGTAACATGGGAGTGAAGTGAGGCCTTGATGATATCGTGGTAATCGTGCTCGATTTCCATAATGGTCTGCAGGAGGTTTCTCTGCTCGTGGTCGTAAACCATCGTGATGACTCCCTCCCGCTCACCCTTGACATCGCTCATCCACTTGTAATACGTAATATACGTCCGGATTGCATCGCGTATGCCTTCCGAACGTGAGGAGTAGCCGCGGTAGTTCAGGATCTCATCGAACTTTTCGAGCAGGTTCTTCGGCAGCGAGATGCCGATCCGCGAGAGGTCGTCGTCCATGGTCATGGGGTATCAGTGATGGGAATATCATAATTACTTGGTCTTAAGGATTTTGAACAAACGCGGATATGCGTTGTACTTGGTAATACAATAAATAACGAAAACCATGGTTTTTATCGCCTGGCCTGTGCGAAAGTGTTCTGGCTCTCGTACGCTGCCAGTCTGCATCCCGGCTGCCGGATCCACTCCCTCAAAGCACACGACCGGATCTGATGGCCCCATCTTCGCATCCCTGTTCATGAAGCAATACCGGTAAGCGGAGTCGGACACTACTATGGGGATAACAAAGAAGGCACCGGAGAAGACCATAACAAAAATCCGGCAACAAAAACCGCAGGGAAACCTGTCGCCAAAAAAAGAATCTTTCTTCCGTACCAGGTTCCCTTTTTCTGTCTTACCGCCGCTTCTTATCCCGTATTCCGGGCGCTGGTGAGAGTGCGGCTGCTACGCTCGTTCCCGATGCAATAGGACTTCTCTTCCGCGTTCATGTGAATACCGATGACTTTCGCATCAAACGTAATTCAGGACACCCCCTCCCCTTCATGTCTCTCAAATCGATCCTACCCCCCTGCCCCGTGGGAGGGGGGTGTCCGTGATACCCCTCCCCCCGTTTGCCGGAAGAGACCTCCCGCTTCCCGGTTTGGGGAGGGTTACGCTGCCATCTCTCCGCCGGAAGTCTGGTCCGGAAAAACCGTGCAATAATGCACAACTCCCAAAAATGAGGCGGGGGGGTATCCGGCATACCTCCCCCCCATGGTGCGTTCCGGTCGGATCATACCCCCCCGCCCGGGGCCTGGAGGGTATACCTGATACCCCCAGCTGCGACCGGAAATTGCGGGAACCGGGGGGCTGCCGGGCGGTCGTATTGCTGTGGTTTTACGTCGGCCGTAAATAGTGAGGGTCAAGGGTGGGGCCGGGACCGGTTGGCGGGGGGTGTGCGGGAGACCCCCCTGCCAGTTCCCGGATCGGGCCCCCTCCCCGCCCCACCACAAGTACCTGCGTGGTATGTTGTTCAGACAATTCACGTAGCACCAGGTACCAATGTTTTCTTAATGGTGCATAAAAAACGTGAAAATCCGGGCCGAATTTTAATTTTATCGCCAAATCGAGGTTGTAATGACAAAAAAGGATTAATATAAGCACGTTTTTAGTATCTGCTATGCCAGCAGGAATCATGGTACCCGGGCTCCACTATCCTGTCCCTGTTTGCCAGGCGCTGGAGGAGGACGCGGCACGCCGCATTCTTGAGCTCGTCCTCATTCTTGCCTCATTGTTCCTGCTCGATATCGTGACAACGGAGATCATCCTCCTGATGGGTGGCATCGAGCTCAACCCGTTCATGGTCGCCGTGGTTGCGCATCCCGTGATCCACCTGGCGCTCAAGGGTGCAATCCTGGCAGTGATAGTTATCGTTGCACTGGTTGCAGAGATGCGGGTGCAGGGCTCGGGCGTGTTCTTTTACTGCCTGCTTATCACGATGTACATCTTCGTTGTCGTGAACAACGTGTTTGTGATCCTGCCGCAGGTACTGGCGTGAAACGGGAGTTGGTATAGGAGCAGTTCAGAACTGCCCGGGTCCAAAAAGAGATGATGGGATGTGTGCAATTAACCGGGATCAGAACTCTTCTGCTATCCCGTAACCCCAGCGGTAGAGTGTTGCAATGGGATCGCTTTTCGGGAACAGGTTGCAGACAAGTCCTTTTCCCCTCAGGAAGCGCTCTGCGGTTGCCGGCGAGACCGGCATGATCTTATCTTTTACTGTACGGTCGGTTGACCAGAGATGGAGGTAGTAGGTGATCCGTTTTTCCGGATCGGTGTGGATGTAGAGATCTTTCCCCTGGTGCTGGAACCCGTTGGATCTCTTCTGTGGCCGGGGGGCTGCATAGAGGCACTCATCAAACTGCGTGTCGATCTCGGCTCTCCTGCTGCCATTAAACAGTGTTGTCTTCATTCCCACAACTCCCGTTGTACCGGGAATCGGTTTCCCCGCCGTTCCAGGTACAACGATTGTTTATTTGTCTTGTCGAAAGTGCGGGTGTTTCTGGAGGTCCAGGCATACCCTGTATATTATGTTGGATTCGGATACACATAAACTTTTTTATTATTGTATGAAAAAATATGTAAAATTTTTAAAAATGTGATACTAATTAAATGTTGCAGCCTGCAAACACACGTCCAATTACTATACAGACTATCACAGGTCCGGTGCCCTGCCGGATCCGGGTTTCCGGTAGTTCATGTAGAGCTGGTTGTGCTGCCTTGCCCATTTCATCATGGGACCGAGCACCTCGCGGAGTTCCCTCCCATGTACTGTAGGATGGTACTCTACTCGCGGCGGGACTTCGTCATAGGAAATGCGCCCGATCAGCCCGCTGGCGGAATGACCGGCGCCAGGAGACATTCTGTCTTATTGGCAAGCATATAGATGGTAAGGAAAAGATCCGGGTGGAAGGGTACCATGCATTTGACCTTTCAGATATCCCAAAATGATAATCCCGGCCCCTGACGGTTCCTGTTTCAACCAGGGGCCTGACACGTATGGGTTCAGGATGATGTCGTTAGCGTTCTCATCGTTCGAGATTCCGGACACCCCCTTCCCCTCTTCTCTTTCGGTCCGATCATACCCCTTAGCCGGAACAGCTGAATATTCCAGTAATCCCTTTCTTTGTAGTATAGTGGGCTTAGTCTGTCATTTATGATTATACGGGTGGGGGGAGGTAGCACCCCCTCCTGGGGGCAAGGAGGGGTGGATAAGGGATCCATCATTTGGATTTCAAAACAGTATGGTTGGGGGAACCTTCAGCTGGGGGCGGAAGGACTATGACAACGATACCGTTGTGATCCGGACGGACTCAATCCCCTTCTTTTCCGCCAGTGAATCGGCCAGTTCACGAAGTTCCGTACTTGTTCCCCTGACAACCATGATCTCTACCCGGCGTTCTTCCGATACCTGTCGCATGAAGATTGTCTGGATTGCGTCCCTGTACTGATTCCGGATATCGGAAATGAACTCAGAAAGATTCGCGGTCCTGAAATTGTAGACGATTGTAATGACACCTTTACGGAGGCCCGTTGAATCGGAAATCCACTGGTTGTTGATGGTATAGATCCGGATAGCATCGCGTATGCCTTCGGAACGGGATGTGTATTGTCGGTATTTCAGGATTTCATCGAATTGCCCGAGCAGGTTATTGGGGAGGGATACTCCAATACGGCAGAGATCGTCTTCGGTTATCATGGTTATAGGTAGTCTCTCTTTTCTCTCCACCATTTCAATCTTATGAAATCTTATTTTTTTAATACTATGTAAGAATACTATACATAATCTCAATTACTATCCGACCGGTTTATACCGGATATCTTGAGGTCTTCATGATTGTTCTCCGGGTGGGTGCCGTAGCAGGTTCCGGGATATCATCCAGCATCAGCAAAAATCTCCAATATCTTTATAAATGTAATATATAATCATACAAAAAAGAAAAAACTTAATACTTTATATGCTGAATTTTGTACGGTGACGGAATATGAGCCTCACCGGAAATCACTCCGATGTTCACGGGTTTCTCCCAGTCTACTGGCGAAAGGTAATTTTTGCACGTCCCTTTTTTTATATCGCCCATGAAGAACCCGGATCCCGTTTTCTTGTCGGATTGACCGATGAATTCGGCGATCAGCGATCTCTGGCACGCCACGGTCCGGGATTACCGGCGTCATAATCCCCCTCTCATTCAAATACCACGACCTGCCCGGAGTAGAGTGCCTGCCTGCAAGATCCCGTTTCCGGCCGGGGAAAAATGTGCCGCTGTGGATTTCAGTTCAGTTGTCTCCGGTGAGCCCGATAGCGGTTTTTTGGAGGATGCAACAGAGCGGGCAGCTGGTGTCCATGTCCAGAAGCTCCAGGACTGTTCTGGTTGCCATGGGGATCGCCCGGGCAACCTCATCGGAAAGGTCAATTTTCAATTCAGGCCAGGTATTCTCCCGTGGCTGGCACCCGATAATCGTGATTTTGATATGCGGAGCAAGATCGCTCAGAGCTGCGATTATCCCCCCCGGCTGCGCATCACGGATACCGGCAGGAACGGGATATGACAGGTTGAAAACACGGATTGTCCCGGGTTGTGCACCAAAATCGGCGCAATCGATGACGATAAGGTGTTTTGTGGCAGCCGGATCGAGGATATCGAAGATCATTGCCGGCCCGCTGGTCCCGGCATCGATTACCCTGATGTTCTCCGGGAAGTAAAATCTCTGCAAGGCTTCGGCAACAGCAGGCCCGAACCCGTCATCGCCAAAAAGCGGGTTGCCGCATCCTGCGATGACTGTCTCAGTATACAGAAGAAATTCCCTGTTATCGGTATCCCCTTTCATCGGGCCATCTCCATTATGTCATTTTGCATATAATGTTATTAAATTTTGCTACGTTTTAATAAATTTTTAATACTGTGCCTTTGCAATACTGGGTTATGTATGATGTGCCCGGACAAGGCCAGGACTCCCTTTTGCGTATGGTTAATGGACACGAAATATGGCTGGAGGTTGCACAGCGCGCTGATCGCGGCTTGGATATCGAGATACTCTACGGGGACTGCATGCGTACAGACGGCAGTATTGACATGTCCCGGATCGTGTCCCGGGTATTTGATCCGGATGGATTGGAGATTATACCGGAAATGAAGAGCGTCGATACGCGCCATTTCCTGGAACTGAAGGCAGTCAAAGACGGGTATTATACATCGTTTGCCGATCTCAATCCGGTGCTTATATCCATTTCCCAGACTGCCGGTTGCAAACTCGGGCCCCGGAGGTGTTATGATGATATCGTGTATGCCGGAGCGTTTCGCCAGATGGCAAAAATCATCATTCCTTTCGGCAATACCGGGGGCGCCCCTCCCGGGCACCTTCATGGAATCCTCGACATTATTCCCCGGTCCGCACATCTGGTTGCCGGAAGGGAGATTGCCCTTTCCCTGGTGTACGAGGGAAATCCGGTTTCCGGTGTCTGCGTGGAAGCCGTTTCAAAAGAGCAGGGCCGTATCGCTGCACGGGGGAAAACGGGTGCAGACGGGATTGTTTGTCTCCCGGTTTACGGCCCGGGTACCTGGATGTTCCTCGCCCGCCATCGGGACCGTGCAAAATCGATGGCAGATGAATTCGATGAAACGGTCTTTGTCACGACTCTGGTTATGGGGACTGCTCCTGTATGATCGATAGGATCGCCGCCGATCCTGTCCGGTATCACGGTGTCCGGGTAAAGATAGAATAATGTATATTGTATCACTTCTTAATAATATTTTATTTATTCATCATACGTGGTGTTAATATGATTAAGAAAATTATTAAAAAAATCCGGGGGGGAGAACGGCCGGATACCCATGAGATACTAGCGCTCTTCCATATCACACGCGACGAAGATCTCGCCAGCCTGAGCAGGGCTGCATTCCTGATTAAGAAGGAGCATGGAAAGAGCATCAAGCTGACCTCGACAGTCCATCTCACCAACCAGTGCCAGGTTACCCCAAAATGCCATTACTGCGGTTTTGCCGCAGGGACCTCTCCTTCCGGTTATTTCCACCCGTTTTTCAAGACCGATGATGAGATCCGGGAAGCAGTAATGAATATCGGGAGGTCGGGCATACCCCGGGTAAGCTGCTCCGGTGCACATGGATATGGGGGCAGGCAGGCCGTGAATGCCGCCCGGATCGTCAAGGAAAATTCTTCGCTTGAACTTCTGATCAACGTGGGTTCCGATCTTACGAAGGAGTCCGTTGCATCTCTTGCACGCTATGGGACAGACACGGTCTGCTGCAACCTGGAGACGGTAAACCGTTCCATTTTCCATGCAATAAAACCCGGTGAGACCCTGGACCGGCGTATAAATGCCTGCCGGATGATCTCGGACAACGGGATCGAGCTCTCCTCTGGTCTGTTGATTGGTATCGGTGAATCCTGCGAAGACCGGGTACGGCACCTGGACTATCTCTCCGCTTTCGATACTCTCGGGGAGATCCCCATCATGGGGTTCAATCCCTATGCCGGCACACCCATGGAGAATCATCCCCCGTGTTCCCTGAAGGAGCAGATCAAGACGATTGCCATCACAAGGATCCTCTACCCGGAGATACGGATCACCGTTCCGACCCCTACGATAGGCCCGGAGAACCTGAAGTACCCGCTCCTTGCCGGGGCAGACAATGTGGCAACAGTGATTCCGGATCAATACCCCCTCCCTATCAAAGGTGTGGGGTCGCCGGCCTTTGGAACCCTGGCCGGGGTGCTGAAGGTAATCCGGGATCTCGGCCTGGATCCCCAGATAACCCGGCAGGAAATCCGGCACGACGCCGGTCTGCCTACCCTGAGCTGAGGTGGCCCTCGTGTTTATGGAGGATCTGATACGGGGAGCATACCATGAATCCCTGGCAGGCGCCCGCAAAGGCGATACCGATGCTGAACTGGAAGCAATCCGCCATTATATCCGCGGCGCAAGGACCATCATCGTTCCTAATCGTAACACCGTCAAGATATCCGTTATCAATACCGTCCTTGCCGAATTCGGGCTGCCCCGTGCCGTTCACCTGCACTGTGACACCAACTGCTGCGATATAAGCCGGATGCCGGCACTGACGAAAGCGCTTATGGCGCTTGATATATCGGGGTGCGACCTGGTCATTGCCCGGGGACGATTAGGCATGCCCGGATCGGGATCGATGCTTGTAATCCTCGACAACCGGGGCCGGATACTGACGGCGGGACTCTCGCCATCCCACAGTATCCATAAAAAACCCGTGGAACTGGCCGTCCATGATGAGATGGTGATGGCGCTGGAGCGTATCGGGCTCACCAGTCAGTTGGAGAGGCAGGATCCGTAATGGCAAGATCTTCTCTGCCGGAATACGGTATCACCCATGCGGTGCGTACCTGCACCTCCCGCGTAATGCTGGCCCATGTGATGAACTCCGTCATATCGACCAAGGCCCGGGCAGTGGCCGCCTGGCTGGCCGATCGCGGACGGGAACCCCGCAATGCTCTCATCATCGGAACGTATCTTACCGGCGCGGGAATTGCAAACAGGCTTATCGGAAAATGCCCGGTAACCGTCCTTGATGTCCATCCTCACCTGAACTGCCTGCTCCACCCGGGAGTATCGTTCACTACCTCTCTTGAAGAAGTAACGGGCCGGACCTGGGATTTTGTCATGGATACCAGCGGGATTGGGGGTATATCCCCGGAGGATATCCATCGTCTTCCCCGTTGCAGGACATTCGTGACAGAGGACCCGGCATCCGACGGGAGCGATACGATGATCCGCCAGGTACGGCAGTGCTGGGAGAGAGCCGGGAGTATACGGGCTGATGAGAAGGGCATCCTGCATACCAGCGGTCTGGCTGCGAAAACGTCCGGGACAATGACTCTCTCGATGGGCGTGCTCCGGCATGCCATGGCCGCCGCGCATCGGCAGGAGGGGGTCCTTTACTGTACCGCACCGATGGAATTCTCCGAACGGATCCTTTTTGGGGACCGGGACCCTGCACGTTTTTTCGAGAGCCTGGAACGCCCTGCGCTTACCGTTTCCTCGCTGACAGATGTGGATTGCGATGCCCTTGTCTGGGGAACCCTTGAACGGCTGAAGTCATATGTTGCCGGTGTCCGGGGAGGTGATATGCTTGAAGGCAACGACATTGTTCAGAAATGTGGAGGAAATCATCCCCTTGGATCTGTCGTTGGCGGGAGATCGGGTTGGTTTTATCGGCCCGGGAGACGCTGACGGCCTGGCAGTCCGACACATCCTCATCTCTCTTGATTATCCCCTGGAAAAGGATCTTGGCGGGACAGATCTGGGGGAGTATGATCTCCTTATCCTGCACCATCCTCCGGTATGCGAACCCGAGATCCCTACCTACGTCATTCATTCCAACTGGGATGTGCTGGAGGGAGGTGCGTGCGACGCACTGGCGGATTGCCTCGATATCGCGGTCGACGGTGTCATGGATCCCGCGACCGGGATTGGGAGAACCGGTACAATCCGGGGCGGACCGGTGCCCCTCTCCCGGTTCACGTGGGAGGTCATGGGTAAACTCCGGACGGATGATATCAGGATTGTCAATTACCGGCATGACTGCAGGATCGGGTCGGTCGGCCTTGTTTCAGGATTCGGGTTATCACCCGATCTCATTTCCCTTGCAAAGGAGTGCGGCGTCGATCTTTTCCTTTCGGGGGATCTCACTCATAAGGGAGCGGTACTGGCACAGAATCTTGGCATCGTACTGCTGGATGCCACCCACCAGGCGACCGAACTCCCCGGGCTTTTCCGCCTGGCTGAGGTGATCTCCCGTGCCGGCCGGGTTACGGTACGGCTGGCCGAATCATCCCGTCCATGGAGGTCCGCGGCCCTGAAACATAATTTTTAACAGAATCCGGCGTGCAAAAACGATATCCTCTTATTTTTTTACCGCTGCAACTACATGTTCCCCCAGCATCCTGCCTTTCCGGTATGCCTCATCGAGAATTTCAGGGAACCTGTTCAGGTCTTTTTTCCCATCCATGTCCCGCACCAGGATTTCGTCAGTGAGGGGACAGTCGATGATATCGCAGAATGCCAGAGCTGACTGCCTTACCCCATCGAAGTTATCCGGGAGGTTCATTCCTGCAATGGAGATGAAGAGAGTATTCCGGTATTTCCGTTTTTCCGGTGCGACAAGCGGGGAGTTCCGCAGGTATTTTGCACAATAAAAGACCTGAAAGCGATCCATGAATGATTTGAGGGCGCCGGGGACTCCCATGGTCATGACCGGTGTAGCGATGATGAGACTGTCGAGTGAGGCGAAGAGCGGATAGAGGCCGGTGATGCCGTCCTGCAATTTGCACCTGTCATTGTCGCGGCAGAAGTAGATCTCGCGGCATGGCGAAAATTCGAGTGACGGCACAATGACTGTCGTAACAGTGCATCCCGCCTCCCGCGCCCCGGCCACAGCGCGGCTGAGAAGCAGGGCCGTGTTTCCCTGCCGGCGCGGGCTGCCGAGGAGGGCGCAGATTGCTGGCTTTTCGTTATTTCCGGGTGACATTTCCGGATTTGTTATTACATTTTTTACAATATTTAATACTTTATGTTATCTCAATTGAAAATAACCGGTATCGTCCCCCTTCCCCGCCAGAATGGTTAACACAGGGCGAAATCATCTTATGTTTTTAAAAGGGTCTTCAATGCCAAAAACTATAATTTTCCGGACTGCAAGGGATCCTATCATATTGTATTATGAAAATATGATTTTGTAACATTTATTCATAAAATATGGTGAAATATGGATCTGGCAGAGATGGAGAAGAGGAAGGCGCCATGGGGTGACGTTACCCTGATCGGGCTTGGCAGGCTTGGTCTGAGGACTGCCCTGAACCTGATGCAGGCGCACCGGGGAGGCCCGTCCCGCATCACGGCAATAGACGAACAGACAATATCGCCGGACGACCTGATCTTCCGGTCCCTCGGTGGCATCGTGGGGGAGTATAAGGTCAGTTTTCTTGAAAAACTGGCCGGTCGCGGGTTTGGCAGGGATATCCAGGGAATTCCCCTCTATATCTCAGAAGAAAACCTGGACCTGATTCGCGGCGATGTGGTATGTATCGAGATCGCCGGGGGCGATACCCTGCCGGTGACCGTACAGATTATCAGGCACGCCCAAAAGAACGGCATCGCGACAATCAGTACCATGGGGGTTTTCGGTGTCGGGGATGTGCCAGTACGGGTCTTGGAGATCGATGAAGCAGATATCAAAAATCCTATTGTTGATTACCTCAGGCAGAATGGAGTGAAGAATCACCGGCTTGTCGGCACCGGCAAGCTGATCCGGGACTGGGAGCCGGTCATCCCACCGGTCCTGGACCGTGTATCGCTTGCCATGGCATCAGAAATCTTAAAAATGCTTCACGAAAAGAGATCATGATCCGCATTGCCACGGCCGAATGTTTCACCCATGGGCTGGTCGGGAAAGAGATCCATGCGCTCTCCCGGGGTTATCCGCTGGATTTTGGGTGGCGTCCCGATCCCGCGCTCCCCTGCGTCTCGCTGGTTGCAGCACTCTTCATTCCCACCCTCTCCGGTGTCCACCATATCCTCGGCATCAGGCCGGTGCCGCCATTCGAGGTCATCGATGATATCAAGGTGTACGACCAGCAGGGCGACGAGATGATGGCGCTGAAGATGGCGGAGGCGGTCCGGGAGATAACGCAGGCCGATATCGGCATCGGCACGACAGCCGGCATCGGGAAAGGGGGAATCGCCGTTGTCACGACGGAGATCAAACTGCTGACAACCTCCGGGATCGATGCCGATCTCCGATCATCGCCTGCCGGACGCATTCTCGAACGGCAGGCACATGGCGTTAAGAAAACCCTCCATACTCTGGAATGCCTGCTGATGAACCGGATTCCCCCTGAGTGCGGGGAGGATTTTCTCCGGCTTGATTAATATTTTCTCCGTCTGCTGGCAATTTCTGTTTTGTACCGGTGAGAGAGTATACCGGATGAGTGTGTAATAAACGGGGTTTACCGACAATCCTTCAGCATATATGTGAGTAGTTGCCGGCGACAATATTTACTGCCGGAAACCGGGGTAATCTTCTGAGTGCCTGACTGAATACTATTCGGACCCGCTACACAGGGACTTGGCCAGGAGATGCCGGCAGTCCGTGTTCTCTCGGGTAATTACTCGAACATCTTCCGCATGCAGCGCTTGATGATCCCGTCTGCCGCCGTTGCTCCCATGATGGTCTTGAGTTCCCGGGTCAGCGCCTGGGCAGCGACCAGATCCGTGTGACGGATTTCCCCGCTGTTGATCCACTTCAGGTAATCCCCGTCAATCCCCGAGAGGGTGGCGAGCGCGGCATCGAGTTCTCCCTGACCCTCCCGGATATGCATGGAGCGGGCGCTCTTTACCAGCAGTTCCGGGTTGATGGCCTTCAGCATTCCGTTGACGCCCGATGTCTCGACAAGCGATGCGATCGTCTGAAGAGTCAGGAGGATCTGCTTCTCGACCATCTCCGGCGGGGCCTTTATTACATTTATCCCAACGTCGAGATAATCGATGATGCCCGAGACGGTGACTGCCGTGACAAGCGATCCCATGTCCGAGACGGCAGCGGATACATCGGCAGGGACAACATATGCATCCTTCCCGCAGCTCTTCGCCAGGGCAAGGCACTTCTGGATCTGTGCATCTGTTGCAAGGTCGAGATCGTTGGTGGCATGCCCGCTGATCACATAGTGGCCGTGCTTCGGGGTACCGGGCACAGCGGCCGGGTGCAGGGAGGTGATCCCCACATCCTTCCGTTCGAGCCGGATTTCCCGTTCCAGTACGTACCAGACGACGACGGGGGAGACGGTACAGGTCGTTGCAATGATGCCGTCCGGCAGGAGATGTTTGACAATATTCTTGGCGATACGGAAGGTGCTCTTCCCAAAGGGCGTGAAGAAGACCGCGATCTCGGCATGGCGGGCTGCTTCCGTATCGTCGGAAGTGACCTTCACGCCGGCCGTCTCGACGGCTTTCCAGTGGTCGGCCGTGAGCATGTTCCGGTTCGGTTCCGCGAGGTACGTCTCGTGGCCGGCCTTTGCAAATTCCATTGCCATCCTGCTCCCGCCAAATGGCGGCTCTCCCCCGAATACCAACGGGAGATTCAGCTGGTTCACGTAGAGATCCTGGTTTCCGGCACCGTACACTGCAACTTTCATGGATTCACCAAAACCCTGTTCGGGCAGAGAAATGTTGGTAATACTTTGTATAAAGATTGTAGCACGGATTAATACGTGTTAAGTAATTTGTATAAAATTTTATATACAATGCTGGCGAAGACCTAACCGGATTATCCCGTGTTCAGGTGATCGTGTGTCCGATATTGTCCGGGAAGCAGCCCGTAATGCCGATGCAGCGTGGGAGTTGTCGCGGATGAAAAAGGATCCCGCGGAGATCGTCAGTGCGGTCTCCGAATTGCACCGGGAGGAGGCGATCGCGCTCGGGAACAACTTCAAGCGGTTCCCGCTGGGATGCGACCTTACGGAGATCTTTGTCGGGACCTGTGCATCCGATATGGAAAAGATCGATATCCTGGGCAATTGCCAGCTCTCCGATGCCATCGGGGCATCCATCCATGTCTGTGCCTATGCGTTTGCCGATATTGCCGAAGCGCACGGTATGAAAGGCATTGACCTGTACCGGGAAGTGCGGGAACTTACCGAAGTCCCGCTCGATCTGGATCATTTCGGGAGTTTCGGGCCCATGAGGCTCCCCAAGGATATCATCGGCTGCCAGGGACAATGTTATAATACCGGGCCCCCGTTCTCCGGCTGTCCGCGCGACCGGATCCATTCCCGGCTGCTGGACAAAGAAAAGGAAGCGATCGCTGACCGGGAAGAGTGGGTGAAGATCTCCTCATCTGTTGCAGTGAACGTGAGTTGTGTGCAGGGCGCACAGGGTCATGCTGCCCCGCTCGAAGAGGCGCGCGAGATCGCAGAACTGG
>Ga0302250_1001656_pt1 | contig 16051 bp, 9 predicted proteins | sample AAG_RA_Asp_MG_FD_193536 | JGI IMG/M metagenome (GOLD analysis project Ga0302250, IMG submission 193536) | Enriched activated sludge microbial communities from anaerobic digester in WTTP, New Holstein, Wisconsin, United States - AAG_RA_Asp | ecosystem: Engineered > Bioreactor > Anaerobic >... | reverse complement strand
TGATATCGGTTGTCAAATATTCCTGAGCGGCCTGCAGTCTAATTTCGTCCGAAAATCGGTTTACTTTTCTTTTCATAATCCTGGTTTTTGTTTACTTTTTCTGTAAACCTATTTCAGGACAAGACACCCTGTTGTAGATAACGAAATCAGGAGGCGTCAATAGAATTTGCAACACTGCAATTTGCAAATTTGCAATGCGGCAAATTGTAAATTTATATGTTGGAAATAAAAATTTCATATTTTTGAAACCAGATATAGATCATTTTATAAAACAAAACGCAGTTCTAAATTCAGTTTTTTTCATCAATATATTAACAAGCATGAGAACATATCTACTATTAGCTCTTTTAGGGATTTGCCTACTTACATGGGCACAAAGCCCGGAGGAAATTAATCCTCAGTTTCCCGGTCAGAACATGATGAGTATAATGGCCAGTCCTCAGATAATCGAGGATTCAAAAAACAGCTACTTACCAACAGACAATTTTGCTCCGCAGCAGGTAATATCCATTCCCCAGGGATGGAGCGGAATTTCCGGGTTTGTCATTCCCGATAATCCGAATATTGAATTCCTGATGAAACCGTTAATGGATAAATTTGTCATACTGTACAACAATGATGGCTTGTATTATCCTGAGCAAAATATTAATACACTGGTCAATTGGAACCCACAATCAGGGTACATTGCCAAATTCAGTCAGCCTGCAAGTATGGGATTGTCCGGGCAGGTAAACTCCAACCGGACTATCACCCTGAATGCCGGCTGGAACCTGATACCGGTATTATCCAACTGCCCGGTAAATGTGGTGGAACTTTTCCAAAACCAAAATGTAGTCTTGGTTAAAGATGTTGCAACATATAAATTGTATTGGCCTGAAATGGGAATTAACAATCTAAATGAACTGTTGCCAGGTAAAGCATATTATGTTTTAATGAGCGCGCCGGGAGTTATCACCTTCCCGGACTGTACCGTCCTTGCCTGGCAATGCGGAGAGCCATTTGTTGATCCACGTGATAACTCAGTGTACCCAACTACTCTCATTGGCCCACAATGCTGGATGGCAGCCAACCTGAACTATGGAACCCGCATAAACGGTACCCAGGCACAAACTAACAACAGCATCCCTGAAAAATACTGCTACAACAATCTTGAATCAGAATGTTTCAAATATGGTGGTCTTTACCAATGGGATGAGATGATGCAATACACACAGGGTTCCGGTACTCAGGGCTTATGCCCTGATGGCTGGTATATACCCAACGAATCCGAATGGAACTGGCTGACTAATTATCTTGGTGGCAATACCACTGCCGGTGGTTCTCTCAAATCTACTGCTTCCGGTTTTTGGAGCCAGCCCAATACCGGGGCAACGAATTCAGTGGGATTTAATGGTTTACCAGGAGGTCAACGTGAGTTATCGGGCTTGTTTAGTAATCTGACTTTTTTTGGGAATTTCTGGTCCTCTACCCAACCCAATACTGCACTTGCCACGCGTACTCAGCTTGCCTACAACAATTCCCAGCTTGCAACTACGGCAATCGATAAAAATACCGGGTTCTCCATGCGATGCCTTAAAAGGCAGACACTTACCGTTAATCCGGAAACCATGTCGATATATCACCAGGGTGGGGTATTTCCTGTAGAATTGAACTCATCCACCAGCTGGACTATTGAAGAAAATATCCCCTGGCTGAGCATTTCACAACTGAGTGGATATGGAAATACCACCTTGACTATAACCTGCGATGAAAATATCTATGAGGAAGAACGGGTTGGAAACATTAATATATCAGCAACGGGAACCTACCTTTCAGTAACCATAGAAGTAACTCAATTACCATTGTTGTGGAGTTGTGGCGATCCCATTGAAGATAGCAGAGATGGCACAATTTATCCTACCGTAAAGGTTGGCAGTCAATGTTGGCTTGGCGCTAACTTAAATATTGGTAATCTATTACCTGACAATACAGAGCAAATCAATAACAGCACGATTGAAAAATACTGTTCTGGCAATGAGGCTGGACAATGCGCCATTTATGGCGGTTTATACCAATGGAGTGAGATGATGGAATATTCCAATGGATTTAGGGTAAAAGGCATTTGTCCCGAAGGATGGCGTTTGCCGGAATCAGCAGAATGGGATGAAATGGTTCAATATTTAGGTGGCGAATGGATTGCCGGAGGAAAGATGAAAACTACCGGGACGATTGAAGCTGGGACGGGATTATGGTATGAACCTAATACCGGTGCAAGTAACAGCAGCGGTTTCTCCATGTTGCCTGCCGGTTATAGGTATGGGGATGAAAGTATTACAGGAACCGGTTATGCTGCTCTCCTTTGGTCATCTGATTATAACTCAGGATTGCCTGGTTCTTATGTTTTATCAAATACTTCCGAAGATATTTTCACCTGGAATGCTGAGCCCAATTCGGGCTTTTCAGTGCGTTGCATCATGCAGGACACTGCAGATTCCTACTTAAAAGTTTCTCCAGCCAGGAATGTTGTCTCTGCTGAAGCTGGAAGCGTAATGTTTGCTGTTAGCTCCAATACCTCATGGCAGGTGACTGAAACCACAGACTGGCTAACCATTGACCCGGCAACTGGTACTGGAAACGGCCAGTTTACGGTAAATTGTAATGCAAACCTTATCATGGAGCAGCGCAGTGCCTCTGTTTGGCTAATTTCTGAGGGAAGAAATATTGAAATTATCATTAGTCAGACTGAGTTTATTCCAGTCCTTACTATAACGCCTGCCAGCCCTTCTTTGCCTGATTTTCCCGGAACAATAAATCTGATTGTTCAATCAAATATTCCATGGTTGATTGAAGAAAACCCTGAATGGTTTTCTATTACTCCAATGACTGGTAATGGTAACGACACATTAATTCTTACTCATGAAGCAAACATTGGAGCCGATGTACGGGTTGGACAATTCACTATATCAGGTATTAACGGGAACCCTACAATTCAGGTTTCGGTAAATCAGGCAGGATTTCATGAATGCGGAAATCCATTATTAGATACACGAGATAGTAAATCTTACAATACCGTTCAAATTGGAACTCAATGCTGGATGGCTCAGAACCTGAATTTGGGTACTCTTATTATTGAGCCCTCTGAACAAACGAATAACGGAATCATAGAAAAATACTGTTATAACAATGATGAAACAAATTGTGAGATTTACGGAGGATTGTACAAATGGGATGAGATGATGCAATATACTTATTTAGAAGGAACACAAGGTATTTGCCCTCCAGGTTGGCATTTGCCTACTGATGGGGAATGGTGCATTTTAACTACGTATCTTGATAGTACAGTTGATTGTAATAAAACGGGACTTTCTGGGACTGATTGTGGGGGCAAGATGAAACAATCTGGTACATCAAACTGGAATGCACCTAACCAAGGAGCAACAAATTTAAGTGGATTTTCTGGATTACCTGGCGGTTATCGTGATTATGATGGTGGATTTTTATACAAAGGTAATGACGGGATATATTGGTTATCATCTCAGTACAATTCCACCTTTGCTTGGTATCAAGGCCTAACTCATTTGGATGCTTTAGTTCACAGATTTTTTGGCAATAAAAATTATGGATTCTCAGTCCGCTGTCTCAAAGATGTTCCACAGATTGAAGTAACTCCTTCAACCCAAAGTGTTACCTACCAAGCTGGAACTACTACATTTTCAATCGCGTCAAACACTGCCTGGACTGTAAATGAGAATGTAGAATGGTTAACAGTCACACCAATGAATGGAGCCAAAAATGGCATCTTGACCGTAACCTATGATGAAAACGCTACTAATGCTCAACGCACCGGGCAAATAACGATAACAGCTTATGGAGGTTCTCCTGAAATTACAGTTTCCCTTACACAGGTTTCAGAAATGTTTAATTGTGGAGATATTTTAATTGATGCCCGGGATTCAAAATCTTACAATACTGTTCAAATCGGTACTCAATGTTGGATGGCGCAGAATCTGAATGTGGGTATTAGAATTGATGGAATTTCCGATCAATCAGATAATGGTACAATTGAAAAGTACTGCTACAATAACTCCGATGCACAATGCGATATTTACGGCGGTTATTACCAATGGAACGAAATGATGCAATATACTACCGCACCCGGCTCTAAGGGAATTTGCCCTATTGGCTGGCATTTACCGACCGATGGGGAATGGACTGCACTGACAAATTATGTAAGCAGTCAAACCACTTGGATATGTGGAGGGAATACGGATAATATTGCTAAAGCACTTGCATCTATTTCAGGTTGGACCACTGGTAGCTCGAACTGTGCTGTGGGCAATAATCAATTAACAAATAATGTAACTGGCTTCTCAGGTTTGCCTAGTGGCGCTCGTTTTCCAGATGGCGGGATCGGATATCTTTGGGATGTTGGCAACTGGTGGTCTTCCTCTCAGACCGGCTCATCCAATGCTTGGCCACGAGGCCTACACTATAATTCAGCTACTGTCGGAGGGGAACCTTGGTATAAAGCTTACGGCTTTTCTGTCCGTTGCCTCAAAGATATTCCCCAGCTTGAAGTTACCCCAACAAGCCAGAATGTTAGCTCACAATCTGGTACTACAACATTCACAATAACATCAAATACTGGATGGACGGTAAGTGAAAGTGAAGATTGGCTTGCGGTATCTACTTTATCAGGTAATGGAGATAACACACTGATAGTGAATTATGATGAAAATATGTTAACAGAATCCCGTTCCGCTGATATAACTATAACAGCTTGGGGTGGAAACCCTATAGTGATTGTAACGGTTACCCAGGCAGGAGCACCTGAGCCATGGTCGTGTGGTCAGGATATTACTGATGAAAGAGATGGACAGGTTTACCCAACGGTTTTAATTGGAGATCAATGTTGGATGGCAGAAAACCTGAATGTGGGAACTACTGTAAATGGTTCAATCAACCAGACAAATGACGGCAAAATTGAGAAGTTCTGTTACAATGATGATGAGGCTAATTGCAATATATATGGGGGATTATACCAATGGGATGAAATGATGCAATACACAACCTCAAATGCAGCGCAGGGAATTTGTCCCATTGGTTGGCATATCCCAACAAACAGTGAATGGAGTACTTTAACCCTATACATAAGTGATAATCCATTATGGATTTGTGGTTTAAATAATAAATATATTGCAAAAGCTGTTGCATCAACTACATATTGGAATAGCTTTTCAGATAACTGTGCGGTTTCAAATGATCCTTCCTCAAACAATGCTTCCGGTTTTGCTGGTCTACCTGGCGGACTGCATAATACAGATGGCCTGTACTACTCACAAAACAGTACTGGGGCTTGGTGGTCATCCACTCAATTTGATTTATCATATTCTTGGAGGCGGGGCTTAAACTACAGAAGCGCTAAAGTGCATGAGGGCTACGCAAATAAAAACTATGGATTTTCTGTTCGCTGTCTCAAAGATTGATGCAACCCTAATCTAACAAAGCGCAACTCTGTTTCTTGAAATTGCAGGACTGCAGTTTTGCAGTTTCGCAGTTTGATCGATCTAAATTTTTCTTTTTTTTGCTTTCAAATGAAGTCAATGAGAATCAGGTATTGACAAAATACCGTGATCCAATACATTATTATTTCAATCTCTTGATTTATTATGATTGACCCTGAAAGCATAGACCCTGAATTTGAAGAGCCAAACGAAGACCACCCGGAGCAAAAACGAAAAGCGCTGCTGGATAATCCAGTAGAGTTCCTGGAGGATAAAATCATTGAGTTTTATACTGATAATTACTGGCCAATAGAAAACGACGATGAGATAAAAGCTTACCTGTCTGAGAAAGTGGACAAATTCATCAGTGAGGGCTGCCAAACAGAATTCATCAATGACATTCTTCGTGTCATGGGTACCTTGGACTCATCAGAAAAACAGATATATATTTTACGGCTTCGTTCACAATTAGCTCATATGTCTCCTGATAAGCGCAGGGATACATTTATTAACAAGATGGGCGAAATGATTGTTAATAAGCTGTATGAGAGAACCGGGAAACATTGTTATGGGTTTTACCACCTGGACGATTATCTCTTCGAGCTTTACAGGCCAAGTTTTGATAACATTGTAAAAGCAGTCTTTCATTTGTGCGATGAAACTGACAAGCAACTCTCTATCTTGAGCGAATCCATGAATTACAAACCGGATTTGTTGATTTTTGGGAGCTTTGCTGATGAATTAAAATCTTTTAATCACCCGGGTACAACTCCGCTTTTGTGGTATCGGACATGCTATGATTTACTGATTAAGGCCAAACAGGGCGTTAGGGATAGCCTGAGCAACATTTCTGAAAAAGAAAACCAAAAGAATTATATTAAGAACCTACAGACTTATTTAAAAGAGTTTTTGGGCCCGTTTATAATTACTCCCATTCCTAATTTTAATAAATGTTTAAAGGTATACGGGATTCAGGAATCAGAGCTACTATTTTCCCCTTTAGACAGCCAAAATGAAATATATCGTGTCCTGTCAACCGACACAGGTTCAATAGCTGATGATTTTTCATTAGACCAAAATGCCATTCAGATACATAAGGATTTCTTTGCATTTTATTTTAATGATCTGTATTCCAAAGCACAGGCTTTTTTAACAAAGGATTTAAAAAAGACCGATGAAAAATCTACTATTTTTACTTTTGAGTACAGTGGTCGTAAAACAAATTCGGATAAAATTAAAGCGCTTTATGATTCCCTTGTAGAGACCGATTTTATAGAAAAATTTGATCCGAAACGATTTTACAGGTTTTTCGCCGGTCAAGATTTCACTCCCGATTATTATCCATTAATTAAATGGAGGAACCAAGGCGATTATCGCACATTAATCTTGTGGATGTCGAATAAAAATGATTTATTCATAAAAAACAGCATGAAAGGAAAATGGGTACGGGCTGCTATGTTTTGTTCGACTGATAAGGGACAGCAATTTGACCCGGATAATCTTAGAAAATCAGAAAAAACTATAAAATCAGACGAGCTAATAGGTATTTTGAATAGGACTCTCAAAGGATAAACACGGCAACACGACAATTTTCGACCTCCCAAAGATAACTTCTCCCGTAGTTTAATTTCCGTTTACCTAATTATTTCCGGATTCTTCGCATCTTACACCTGACAGTCATGTTTTAATCTACTTTATATCAGACAGTTAAGTCTCTTATTTTAGTATTTTTGCAGTGAAAATCTTTTTAATTATTTTAATTATTTTACTATGAATCAGAATTCCATTAATGAACAGATTTATGACAATAAATCTTTATGTGAAAGACTGGGCGTTAGCCTAAGGACATTACAATTTTGGAGAGACTCAGGTGCTATAAAATTCTTTCAGCGGGGAAGGAAGATATTATATCTGGAATCCTGGGTTCTCGAATTCCTTGAAAAAAACAGCAAATATCCTTTTAAAAACGCTAAATGATCAGACCTATGACAAATGATGTAACAGTTTCCTTTTTTAACAATATTGGTTCGGAATCAACTCCCAGGTCATTACGGCAAGTGCTGGATGAAATCATGAGCTCAAAACTCCAGCCTGCCATCAGCACCATTCGACAAGCTGTCAAGGATAATGATCCAAAGCAGCTTCCGGGATTATCAATTTTGCTATTGATAAACAGGTAATGGCAATTAAAAAAAATAGGAATAATGATACCAATTAATACATTAAAATTGGTCAACTTATTAAATCAATTAATCTTTAATTTTTGGATTACAAATCCATGCCGTGAAACTAAGGCAAACAATCAATTTTTTTTAATTAACAATTTAAACTTTTAATAAAATGGAAACTATTAACTTTTCGGATTTTATAACAGCCAACAAAGGCCGTTTTCAATTTATCAACAACTGGTTCTGTGTTCAAGATTCAGTTTTTTTCAGTCTTCATCGTCCTTCTCAGGAGTTCCACGTAAAGAGCCTATTTGAGGCTAATGATGGGTTATACCCAAATCTTATAGAAATTGCCAAAAATCCATTTTTCCATGACAAAGGCGAATATCTGTTTGAGGTATATCGATTTCTTTTTGAATATGCTGCTAAGAATTATCAAGGTTCAGATTTACAGCTTGATAACAGCACGTATAATGCAACGATTAATTTGGTAGAACAATATTTAGAATTGAATTCTCTACTTGTCAATCGTTTGTATTATAATCCAGTCAAATTACTTACGCAGTTATTAGAATCAGATCGGGAAAAAAATGCCACTGAAGCTCTCAACTACGCTGTCACATTTTAGTCCTTACATTTAAATTAATTTGTGCCGGATCATTTCGATGCCGGCATTTTTTGTACCCTCCACATTTTCAAAATAAAGATGGGTCTAAACAAATTTTATCCATGAATCCATTCTCACAACTTCATTTGTTTTTATAAATTAGCACACCAGTTCAATACAGCTAATTCTGGAATATTGACTAAAGTCGTTTTTGATATAAGTGTTTTTAAATGAGTAATTTAAATATTCATCAATATCTATGTTCCACTGACAGGCACCAGGTAATTGTGATAATCTGCCATACACAGGATATGGGAAAGTGTATCACCCAGCTTCAATCAGAAGGAGTTCAGGTGTTAAACATCGGTAAGGAAATGGCCGGATTTATCTCTGAATTGAAAGATCACAGATATCTGAATATTGAATGCTACGATTTTGTCAGAAATCTGCTCGATATTCATAAAACAAAAATAACCGGCGCTGAATATGAAATGGTGGCTGTTTACAACCTGGGCATCTTGCTGGAACCTGAACTTGATATCAATGCATCCCAGCTTATCAGTGACTTTTCGAAATCAGCCGCGTTAGTGATTGTATGGGAGAATTCGTTAGATATGCCGGATATTCTGACCTGGAAAACTCAACAAAAAAAGTATTATATCGACCTGTGTAATATAAGGCCAAAAACAATTTCTTATGCAGTATAAAGAACTTATTCACTTTGAACCCATAACAACCGTTGTTAAACTGGTGAAGGCAGCTGATCAGACCATCGCCGAAAACCTGGTGAAAACATTTGTTTTTTCCCGGAAAATGCAGGAGGATGTTCTGGAGGTGATTATTCGAAATCTCGAACCGGAACCATCCTGGGAAACAAGAGGCATACAGGTAGTGGGTAGTTATGGTACCGGAAAATCCCACCTGATGTCGTTGGTATCCTCAATTGCTGAAAACAAGTCCATGCTTGAGTTTTTAAAGGATGAAAACCTGAGGCGCTCATTTAGCAACATTGCCGGGAAATATAAAGTGTTGCGATTTGAAATTGGCACGGATAAACCGCTTAAGGATATCGTTTTCTCTCAGATTGAAAGGTTTCTACTTAACCAGGATATTGACTTCAGGTTTGATGAGGACAGTCATTTCAGCTGGAAAGAACTGATACAGCAAATGATGGCCTTATTCGAAACAAAATTTCCCAACCACCATTTCCTGATAGTAATAGATGAGTTGCTTGAATACTTAAAAGGCAGAAAACCCAATGAACTCCACAACGATTTGATGCTGCTGCGCCAATTGGGTGAAACCTGCGATAATTCAAGGTTTAAACTGATGTTTGGTGTACAGGAGCTTTTGTACCGTTCCCCTGAGTTTCAGTTTCAGGCGGACATGCTTAACAAGATAGAAGACCGGTTTGCTGACCTGATTATCACCAAAGAGGATGTTTCGTTTGTGGTTAAAGAACGATTGCTGCGAAAAGACATTCACCAAAAAGCAAGGATTCGTGAACACCTTTTGCGTTTTGCCCATTTGTTTGAGGGTATAAACACCAACCTGAATGAATTTATTGACCTGTTTCCGGTTCATCCCAATTATATCAGCTATTTTGAACGCATCAGACATGGAAAAAGCCAGCGTGAAATCCTCAAGGTGCTTTCAGTTAAGTTTCAAAAACTAATGGATGAGGAAGTACCTGAAAATCGTCCGGGTCTCATTACCTACGACTCATACTGGCCTGAACTGGCAGGAAATCCGGCAATGCTAACCATTCCCGATATTCGTACAGTCAGGGATAAAACAGAGTTAATCCTGAACCGGATTGACGGACATTTTGTAAGCGCCCGGGCAAACCGGAAGGAGATGGCCGTTAGTATCGCTCAATCACTCGCTATCAGAATCCTTTGCGATGATCTTGATAAACGCAATGGCGCTACTTCCCACAGCCTGAAGGAGGATTTGTGTATTACACTCCCGGGAGTGGATGAACCGGAACTATTACTGGCTGCCATCGACAGTACGGCCAAACAACTGGTGACTGCCACTTCAGGGCAATACATTGACCAGGACAGGATCAGCACGGAGTTCTACATTCGAACCGAAGGAGGGATTAACATCCCCCAGATCATTAAAGACTTTGCCGATGAAGTCATCAAAAAAGACACTGACCTCGCCGATCAGTACTATTATGATTTCCTTCAGTATGTATTGGAAATCCATCAGGATTCGTACCGGTCTGGTTTTAAAATCTGGCAGCATACGCTCGAGTGGATTGATAAGAAAAGCTATCGCCTGGGTTACATCTTCTTTGGCAATCCTAATGAAAGAAGTACTACGGAGCCCATTCAGCAGTACTACATCTTCTTTTGCCCGTTATTCAATGTCATAAACCGTAATGACGAGGCGGATGAAGTATATTTCGATGTTTCGGCGCTTTCCGATGATTTTAAGGAATCCATTTGCCTGTATGGGGCTGCCAAAGCCAAGTTTGCTTCAGCATCGTCAAATCAGAAACCGTTGTTCAGCAGCCAGATAGAAGATTATAAAAACAAAGCGTTGTCATTGTTCGATAAAGAATTTGTCGACAAAACCCTGGTCATCTTCAACGGCGAATCCAAAGCTCTTAAGTCATTTCCCCTGCCGGGGCAGGGAACTACCAAGGAAATGATTTTCAGAAATGTGGCGGCCAGGGTATTAAACAAAACGTTCAATGATAAATTTCCCCATTATCCTGCCTTTACCGACCTGCTTCAGCCACTGAGCAAAGACAATTTTGACGGTCGTATCAAATCCGCACTCAAAAAAATAACCAGTCCTGCCATGCCCAATCGTGATGGTGAAGCCATACTGAGCGGACTCGGATTATGGACAGGTCAGTCGATTGTGACAGAAAACAGTAAATATGCTGAAAGCATTAAGAGAAAGTTAAAAGACGCCGGCGAAAAAGCGGTAGTTAACCGCTCTGACATCATCTGGGCACATTTTGCGCCGGCTAACCTCTGGTATTCCAAGGATTACCATATCGACCACCAACTTGAATTTGTAGTGCTGACAGCGCTGGCATTTAAAGGCGATATTGAAATCAGCTGGTCGGGTACCAAAAACCTGTCAGCCTCCAATATAGAAACCGTACTGAATTTGTCTGATGAGGATTATTTCACCTTTCAGCATATCAAACAACCTCAGGGAATTCCGGTTAAACAACTCAAAGCGTTGTTTACCTGCTTAGGATTGCCCGACTACACTTCTGAACTTGAAAAGCCGGAAACCATCACCAAAATCATCACCGAAGCGAAAAACAGGGCTGACAGGGTAGTGAGAACCAAAGCATTGGTTTCACAGGGACTTAAATGCCGGAATGTACCGCTGCTCACCGATGAAGAAAGCGCCCGCCTCAAATCGGGTCTGGAAATCCTTCGCAATACGCTGGACAGCATTCAGTCCTATAATACGTATGGAAAATTAAAGGCATTCCGCTTTAGTGAAAAAGAACTGACCGAGGCTTTTACTTTCTGGCCTGCGTGTGATCAAATTGATAAACTGAAGGAAAAGGCCGATAAGTTTGAACGCCTGATCGGCTATATTTATACGGCCCAGTCATATGTAGTTCAGGAAGAAAAACCCTTGTTCGACGACATGAAAGCTTCGGTGGAAAATCTTCAGGCTGTTATTACTGCCCAAAAAGAGGCAGAAGATAAAAAACTGGAGGCTTTACTCAATTCCCTTATTGACCGTTATGCCGATTATTACCTGCATCAGTACACCCGTTGCCGGCTATCCCGGCAGGATGCCCTGGTTAAGGATCGAATCATGCATAGTGAGAAAAAAAGGATTTGCGATATCATAAAGGATACTGATTTTATCAATGCTACCGATTACCAGAACTGGCTCAACAGCATTACCTCCCTTCGTGAGGCGGATGTAAATCTGACCAGGGAAAAGGTAAAAGCCGAACCCTACCACGATTTTAATCCCCGTGAGTATTATGGCAAGCCTGCCTTCAATGTCCATCAGTTGGAAGAACAGCTGGATACCATTCTTGAAAAGTGGACTGCCACGCTGCGCGCTGTGTTTAAAGACCCTACCGTTCAGGAAAATATGGATATACTGAGTACGGATGACAGGCAACTGGTGGAGGATTTCAGAACCGGTAAAGTAACACTCAACGCAGATAATGCCCCTAAGCTTAGAAACCTGATTGCGCTGTTTGCCCGGGGTATCGACAAGGTAGAAATTGCCATGGAAGATATTCGAAAGTATATGAGCAAACCTTTAACACCTCAGGAAACTATTGATACCTTTGTCAGCTACATTGATAAACAATGTACCGGAAAGGAAAGAAATAAAGTGAGAATAATCATTAAGTAGTGATAATCAATGGCTTTGCACATTTACATAGAAGATCTTCTTTCTGCCCGTACTGTGGAATCGGATCGTATTGAATACAAGCAGGGCTGGAACCCGGATGCCATTTACCGGAGCATTTGCGCCTTTGCCAACGATTTTGACAATACCGGCGGAGGATATATTCTGGTGGGTGTTGAAGAAGATGAGGTAACCAAAACGGCGAAACGACCGGTAAAAGGGCTCACAACGGCTGAGATTGCAGAGATTCAAAGGAAAATGATTGGTTTCAATAATTTGTTGCAGCCGGTGTATCATACAAAGCTGTTCATTGAAGATGTTGATGGGAAAATAATACTGGTTTTGTGGATTCCCGGAGGATCTGACAGACCCTACCAGGCGCCGGAACGGATAACAGCCAGGGAAAAAAAATACTTCTGTTACATCCGCAAGTATGCCAGTTCGGTAAAAGCCAATTTAGAAGAGCAGCAGGAATTGATAATCCTGGCAAATCAAATTCCGTTTGATGACCGTGTAAACCAACAGGCCAAAATTGAACATATCTCCATGGTGCTGGTGAAAGATTACTTAATGAAAGTAAACAGCCGGTTAGCGGGAATGGTTGGTAAAATTCCCGATCAGGAAGTGCTGCATCAGATGGAGCTCATCTCCGGCCCGGATGAACATATTTTTCCGAGGAATGCAGGCTTGATGCTGTTTTCAGACCTCCCCGAAAGGTTTTTCCCTTACACCCGGGTAGAAATAGTTGAGTTCCCTGATGGAGATGCCGGAAATCATATTGAGCAGGAACCCATAACAGGGCCTGTACCTGATCAAATATCACGAACCCTGAAATTTCTCAAGGATAAGCTGGTAAAAGAAATGGTCATCAAGCCGACAGACAGGGCAGAGAGCATCCGTATTGCAAGTTACCCTTACCAGGCCATTGAAGAAACTCTTGTCAATGCATTTTATCACCGGGATTACCAGCAGAGGGAGCCCATAGAAATCAGAATTTATACCAACTCGGTTATTTTTATTAACCACGGAGGCCCCGATCGCTCTATCCGCCTCGAGGCATTCAGCCAGGGAATGGTGCGCAGCAGACGCTATCGTAACCGCAGATTGGGTGAGTTTCTCAAAGAGCTGGAGTTAACTGAAGGCAGGGCCACCGGAATCCCCACTATCTTAAAGTCATTACACGAAAACGGTTCGCCTCCGCCCCGCTTTTATACTGACGACGACCGGACTTTCTTTGAGGTGGAGCTTTTCATCCACCCGGCTTTCAAAGTATCAGCGCCTGTTAAAGTTGAACTTAAATCCGTAATATGGGATCTGCAGGGTATTGACAGGTTGCTTGAATTTCTGCTGGACAAAATCGCCGGAGGTATAGCTGGAGATATAGCTGGAGCCCCAGAAGATGTTGATAATCAGGTAATAGGAATATTAGGAGCTATAGATAGAGATATAGCTGGAGATATAGCTGAAGGTATAACCAGAGGTATAACTGAAAAAATGATACTTGCTCTTATATCAGCCTGCATTAACCGGAGCAGAAGTGAAATAATGGCTGGTATGGGCCTTGCAAACAATGTGAAAAACTACAATACCTATATAGCGCCCCTGGTAACCGTAAATTGGCTTACCATGACCCTGCCAGATAAACCTACCAGCCCCAAACAGAAATACCTGACCACCCTGAAAGGCCGGTTGGTGTTGGGAGTTTTGAGAAAAGGCAGGAGTTAGGAGTTGGGAGTTGGGAGTTGAATGGGTTGAATTATTAGAAAAGTAATGTTACAAGATGGAAAATAGCAATAGCATGTTTTACCCTGTTGAAGAATCAAAAAAAGAGGTTTGCCTTGGATTGGAATTCTCTTCCGAGGACGAACGCCGAGCCTATTTCCGGCAAGAACTTCGCAGTAGACTGCCTGAACTCAAAAAAATCGAAGGTTTCCCCATTGGCGAAGATGAAGACATTATCAACCTGAGCGACCCTCCTTACTACACGGCCTGCCCCAACCCCTGGCTGAATGATTTTATTGAGGAGTGGGAAAAGGAGAAAATGGAACTGGAGAAACAAGGAAAAAGAATGCCGGATTCTGAATTTCGGGTTAATGAACCTTATGCCAGCGATGTGAGTGAAGGAAAGAACAACCCGATTTACAATGCTCACAGTTATCATACAAAAGTTCCTCATCCAGCCATTATGCGTTATATCCTTCACTATACTCAACCTGGAGATATTGTTTTTGACGGATTCGCGGGAACTGGAATGACTGGAGTTGCTGCAAGCCATTGTAAAGACACAGATAACGAAACAAAATATTTGATTGAAAAAGAATTTCAAGCAAAATATGGTATTAATCCATTGTGGGGAGAAAGAAAAGCAGTTCTTAATGATTTGTCTCCAATTGCAACATTTATATCTAAAAACTACAATACAGCTTGTGATGAACTGGATGTTTTATCAAAAGCTGATATACTATTGGCAAAATTGGATTCAGATTTCAATTGGCTTTACAGAACAAAGCATTCCAATGGTACATACGGTAAAATAACGAATATCATTTGGTCTGAAGTTTTGAGTTGCCCAAATTGTAATTCGCAGATTATATATCACGATGTAGCGGTAGATAGCGAAAATTCAGAAGTGAAGGATGTTTTTGAATGTGATTCATGCGGAATAGAGTTAACGAAAGAAAAGACTGATACAATTTACGTTACTTCGTATGATGTAGTTCTTCAAGAAACAGTCAAACTACCAAAATATGTACCGGTTTTATTAAGATATGAGGTTAGCCATAAAAAATACTACAAAAAATTAGATGAAGATGATTATGATCTGATCGAAGATATTGATCGATACCTCGCTAATAATTGGAGCAAGGTACCGACTTTTGAAATCCCAAAAGGTGATAAGACAAATGAATTTGTCCGTAAAGGATTTCGTTATTCACATCAATGCTACTTTAGTCGCAGTTTAGTTGCGCTACTTGAGTTGCAAAAGCAAATTGGAAATGACCATTATGAACTACGATTAATATTTACTTCCATTTGCCAATCACTCTCATCCATCCTTGTACGATATAATTTGGGTAATCGTGGCAATGGCCCAATGACTGGAACTATATATATTCCTTCATTAATTGCAGAAAATAACATTTTTAAAATATATGCTGGCAAAGTTCAAGATTTTGTAAAGGCATTTAAATATATCAAGCAAAATAATTTACAACGTACAGGCTCTGCAACTCATTTAATAGAATTTAATTCGGATTCATTTGACTACATTTTCACCGATCCCCCTTTTGGTGCAAATCTGATGTATTGTATCCACCCCACCAACCACATCTTGTAAAACCTAAAGAAATTACAGTTTCATATTTTGGGGGAGAAGGTCGGCCAGTTTATTGGCTGGGTATTCAGGGATGATTTCGAGTACCTTTTTGAGCCAC
>Ga0302250_1001652_pt1 | contig 16067 bp, 5 predicted proteins | sample AAG_RA_Asp_MG_FD_193536 | JGI IMG/M metagenome (GOLD analysis project Ga0302250, IMG submission 193536) | Enriched activated sludge microbial communities from anaerobic digester in WTTP, New Holstein, Wisconsin, United States - AAG_RA_Asp | ecosystem: Engineered > Bioreactor > Anaerobic >... | reverse complement strand
CCTGGGAACGGGATCGCATTCCTTTGCGTCTTTTTCACAACTGCTGACCGCAAGTGCAACCCGGTATTTCTGGATAACCACCGATGTAGCGATAGGTGCTACCACTAGCAACACCATCAACGTGGCTGCCTGGACTACCGCGAACTTTACGGTTAGCAGTGGCACAACCTCAGAATCTGCCAGTGCAAGCGGTAGTCAGACTATTACCGCTTTTGCCAGTCTTTCTACTGACTATTTCCGATCACGTCAAACCGGAAACTGGGGCACCGCTGGAACTTGGGAGTCCTCTCATGACAACAGCAATTGGGCCACCGCAACCCTGGCACCTTCGAGTACCGCAAACACCATTACGATTCGTACCGAACACACAGTAACCGTGGCTACCAGCGTCAGCACCGACCAAACCACCATAGACTCCGGAGGCCAGGTAAACGTAAGCAGTGGGCAGACTCTTACCATCGCTCCAGGTGCAGGAACTGATTTGACCGTAAACGGAACTTTACGCAGCAATGCCGGATCGATCACTACAACTGGATCACTGGTTTTTGGCAGTGGAGGTCTGTATCAGCATAACTTTACGACGACAGCCGGAACCATCCCCACTGCTACCTGGGATACAAATTCCACTTGTGAAGTGGTAGGTTATACCAGCTATACAGGCAATCTGTCAATTGGTCAAACTTATGGAAATTTCACCTGGAACTGCCCCAACCAAACGGGAGCAATTTCTGCAAATGAAACCCTGGACACCATAAACGGAACTTTAAAGATATCATCCTCCGGAACAGGTAGCTTTGTACTGGGAAACAAATGGAACACCACAACCGTTGGTGGAAATATGGAAATCAGCGGCGGAACCTTCAACATGAGTGCTGGTGGTAATCTGATAATCAACCTTACAGGTAATCTGACACTTTCAGGCGGAACTCTGACAGAATCTGGTGGAGGCTCAGGAGCCATAAATTTTGCCAAAACCGGAACTCAAGTGTTGTCTATAACCGGATCACCCACGGTCAGCAACACGATCAATTTCACCGTGAATAGCGGTGCCATTCTTGAATTCGAGACTGCCTCCACAGTTCTAAGCGGTTCAGGCGGTACTTTTACCGCTTCCAGCGGCTCTGGCCTGATCATCAAACATGCCAGCGGAATAGCTTCCACAGGTTCAACCGGCTGCGTCCAAACAACGGGCACCAGAACCTTTAATACCGGAGCGAACTATACCTATACCGGCAGCACCGCCCAAGTTACCGGAGCCGGACTTACCGGGGCTAATAATCTGACCTTCTCCAATACAGCAGGAACCACTCTCTCCGCTGCGTTAACCACGATTGCCGGAACCTGCACCATCGATAGTGGAGCCACCCTGGCTACCAATAATTACAATATGGCGTTTCAGGCTAATTTCGTGAACAGCGGAACCTTCACAGCAGGTAGTTCCAATATCACGATAGGAGCAGGAACCGCTACGCAAAGCATTGCCGGATTCACAACCACCGGAACGGTCAGCATGACTAAGACAGGTGGAACTGCCACTCTTGCGGGGAACGTGAATGGCGGTGCTTTAACAATTAATGGAGGAGGCGGAACCCTGAATCTGGGGACCGGGCTTACTCATACCTTCACGGGAACCTGGACCAGAACAAATGGAACCCTGAATGGAGGTTCCAGCACCCTTAAACTGGGCGGAACCATTAGTGGAACCGGTGGCACCTTTACTGCCAGCACCGGAACCGTTGAATATTATGGAACCACCCAAACTGTCGCCAACCTGACCTATAATAACCTCACAATCTCAACCAGCGGGACTAAAACCCTGGCTGCGGCTTTGTTAATCGGCACTACAGGAACTTTAACCATCAATAACAGCGCTACACTAGCCACAGCAAACTACGCATTAACCTTCCAGGGAAACTTCGTGAACAACGGTACCCTTACTGCAGGAAGCTCCACTGTTACCATTTCGGGGGCTGCCGCTACTCAGAATATCGCCGGTTTCACCACCACCGGCTTAGTAAGTATGACCAAAACAGCCGGAATTGCCACTTTAACCGGAAATGCCAGCGGAGCCGGACTAACCATTAACGGCACTGGCGGAACCCTTAATCTGGGAACGGGATTAACCCATACTTTCACAGGAACCTGGACAAGGACTGCCGGAACCCTTGATGGCGGTTCAAGCACCCTGAGGCTGGGCTCAGGTATTAGCGGAACAGGCGGAACCTTCACTCCCGGCACTGGGACAGTGGAATACTACGCTTCCGGAACTCAGACGATCGCCGCCATTACATACAACAATCTTACCCTTTCTGGCACCAGCGCTAAAACGATCACAGGGGCAACCGTCAACGGGATTTTCTCAATTGAAGGTACCGCCACTACAGCGGGTACGGTGCTCACTTACGGGGCTTCTGCTTCTTTGCGTTATAATGGCTCGGGAATCCAAACCGTGGGCATCGAATGGCCAGCTTCCTTTGCCCGCAATATTACCATCGCAAACACCAACGGGGTTACTCTTGATGCTTCCAAGACACCTTACACAGGAACTCTTACCAACAATGGAAAGCTAAACTGCGGAAACTATCAGCTATCGGGTTCCGTAAATAACAACGGTACGATTACTGCCGCCAGAACAGACATTATGAGCAGTGGAACCCTTACCAACAATACCGGCTCCACCATCGAGTATACCACAGCCCTCACCATTCCCGCCAGCACAGGATACTACAACCTTACGCTTAGCGCGTCGGGAACCTATATCCTGGGTGGCAACGTAACCGGGATCAATGTGTTGACCCTTACCACGGCTACCACCTATCTTCATCCAAGCGGCTATACTCTTGGCTATACCACGCTGGCAGGCTTGGGCAGCATCATCAGCACATCTTTGATCACCCTGGCCTCAGATAATCCGGCAGTACCTGCGGGAGGAATGACCGCTGGAAGCACAAACAACATCTTCTATGCGTTTTCCACTGCCGTAAACACCAGTTCTGCCACCTTGAATTCAGTTACCTTTACCACTGCTGGAACAGCGGTTGTGACTACCGACCTTAGCAACTTCAAGCTGTGGTATAGCACCTCAAATGTTTTCTCCGGCGCATCTCAGCTTGGATCTACCATGACTACCGGATTGAGTGCTGGCAGCCACACCTTCAGTGGCCTCAGCCAGGTTATAGCAAGCGGAACTACAGGATATTACTGGATAACGGCAGATTTGGCTTCAGGTGCTACTTCTGGCAGAACTCTACAGGTTACCCCAGCCATAACCACATCAAACTTGACCTTTGCATCTGGAACCAAGACAGGGACTGCCTATGAAGGCGGACTGAAGACAATCAGCACGGTATTCTGTGTTACTTCAGACTATGCCGTTCCAGCTTCGAATGTAGCCATCAGCCAGACAAAAGTTCCTTTATACAGATTCACCCTTCAAAATACCACAGCCAGTTCAATCAATATAACCGGACTTTCCTTTATCACCGGCGGCTCTTATGTTGCTACGGATATTGACAAATACCAGCTTTGGACAAATACTTCCGACAACTTGAGCGGAGCAAGCCAGGTTGGATCGAATCTCACGACCGGTTTAGCGGTTGGTTCCCACTCCTTTGCAGCTTTCACCCAAGCCATCTCAGCCAGCTCCACCAGATATTTCTGGATTACTACCGACTTCACAGCCAGCGCTGTTATTGACAACGTAATCGGGGTAGCTGCTCTAACTTCCTCCAATATTACCCTTTCATCGGGATCTCTAACGGTGACGGCTTATTCTGGAGGAGCGCAGAGAGTAATAAGCTCTCAGGTAACCTTAAGATCGGCAAATCCTGCTCTGCCTGCAGCGAACGTGGGACAAGATACCATTAAATATCCTATCTACCGTTTCACCATATCCACAAATGAGCCGGTCGGATCGGTAAATCTCACCGCTGCGTCCTTTACTACAGCAGGAACCTACCAAAGTACCGATGTAACCAAGTTCCAGCTCTGGACCAGCGCAACAGATCAACTTGACGATGCAGTTCAGATCGGGTCGGACATCACAACTTCGCTGGGAACTGGTTCTCACACCTTCAGCAGTTTGTCGCAGGCAATCACAGCCGGCGGTACCAGGTTCTTCTGGATAACAGCAAACCTGCCTTTGACCGCAGTTGGTGGCCGTACGATAAACGTATCTGCGATGACAACTTCGGACATTACCGTATCGGCGGGAACAAAGGGTGGTACAGCCTATGCAAGCAGCGATCAAACCATCACTTTAAAAGGCTGGGACTACACAAAGCGCCAGCCTATTGCTCAGCTCAGCGGAGCAGGCTCAGGCTACCAGATCAAGTATATCGTTAATTATGGAAGCGGTACCGACAGTGGAAATACAGTTTATTTGAACGGCAATTGCCGCACTGATTTTGGTGACGTGCGTTTCTACAACGGCCAGACAGAGCTGAAATACTGGATGGAATCGATGACTTCAGGCACTACAGCCACTTTCTGGGTAAAACTAGCCGGAGACCTCAGCGCTGGGAATGTGAACGTTGATATCAATTACGGAAACTCAAGCGCGGTCACCACCTCTAACGGCTTGTACACATTTGCCGTGTTTGATGACTTTGGAAGTGACCTGACCAAGTGGATCAAATACAAATACATCGAGGGAAGCACGGCATCCATCCCTTCCGGACAGAGTTATGTGAGGCTGGATGGAGGCATACCTACTGGTACATACGGTCATTCTGTTATTGGTTCATATCCGGGATATAACGGATTTTATAACAATATCGTGGAGTACCGATACCGGGTAGGCGATGATGCCATCAGCGAGGTAAGTATCCGCAGCAAGTTTGAATACAGCACGGGGACCGTGGTTGCCGGCAGAGGCTATAAATCTCGTAGCGACCAACGTGATGGCGAGGGACAATCCATTCACAGACCTCCTTTCTATGGATGGACTTTCATCGGTGGATCCACAGGGGACGGAATTGTGCCATCTGTAGACCAATGGTACAGGGGAACTTTCACAGCCTTTGGCAATGATCTGAAGTTCTACCGCGATGGAACGCTGATGAGATCCGTAACTAATTCTGAGTATCCGGAAACAGGTGAAATCACCCTGCAAAACCATTATGGTTTGGCTGGCGGTTCTTATACTGACTATGACTGGGTTTTCGTGCGTAAAAACGCCGGCGCGGAACCCACCTACAACTCCTGGCTCTATCCAAACCAGTATTTCCGAACCATCGCGACTGGTGACTGGGATGATCCTGATATCTGGGAGTTTTCTCCGGATAACACAAACTGGTCTCCCGCCAATCTGGCTCCAGATGCTTATTCTTTGGGGATTTTGATTCGCAACGGCCATACCGTAACCGTCACTGCCGACGTCTTTGCCGATCAATTAACGGTTAATTCCGGTGGTGAACTGGTGATCAATGATGGTATAGCCTTCGAAGTCAACGACGGATCCGGAACCGATGTAACCGTTGATGGAACTTTGGTTACATTGGGCGATGGGATACTTTACGGTAGCGGTTCGTTCACTCTGGGAACAGGAGCTTATCTGGAAACTCAAAATGCTGATGGTGTTTCCACCACTGCCTCCACTGGCTGCATCCAGGTTACCGGAACTCTTACCCTGGATGATACCGCAAATTATACTTTCAATGGCACTTCTGCCCAGGTAACCGGCAATGCCATTGATACCGCAGACGACTTTACCCTGGATAACGCTGCAGGGCTCACCTTCACCAATGCCATTACCATAAACGGTATCCTGTATCAGATCAACGGGGATATCAACAGCGCCAATACGGACTACGTGGATGGCTATGAATCACAGGATTACAATCGCCTGCGTTTTCCCGAAACTGGATACAACATCAGCGGCTGGTCGATAGCTATGACTACTCCAGATCTTTTCCCAATCCGGATTAATCGTCAGTGGGTGATTACCGGAACCTACACCAACGACAAAGTGGCTACCTTCTACTGGTCAGACACGGATGACTCATACTACGCCTGGTCAAATGATGATCCACCTGCCGTGTATCAGGGGGAAACGAAACTCACCACGACTTCCTGGTCAGATGCAAGCCCGCGTGAGATAACGGTAACCCTGAACAGCGGTTTTGGGGCCAAGGGTACCTTTACAATAGGAAGGGAAGATGGCGGAACCCTGCCTGTGGAACTTAGCTCCTTCCTGGTGCAGTTCAACTCCTCAAATCAAGTTGTGGTGCAATGGGTTACGCAAAGTGAGACCGGCGTATCGGGATTCAATATCTACCGCGGTAGAGAAAACGACCTCAGCCTGGCAGAACACCTGAACGTCTTTATTCCAGCCACCAATACTTCCCAGATTCAGCTTTATCAATACACCGACAATGATCCGCTGGACATGGGTACGTATTACTATTGGCTGGAAAATCTCGACCTGGACGGAAGCACTGCTCTCTACGGACCGGTTAGTATCCTGGTCAGCGATCAGCAAACCGGTACTCCTCCCATTCCTGTGATTCCCGGGATCAATACCATCTATCCCAATCCTTTCAATCCAACCACCAGAATCGTCTTTGGTCTTTCCCGCAAGGGATTGGCCGAACTGGAAGTGTATAACCTGAGAGGTCAATTGGTTAAACGCCTATTAAGCGAATCCAAAGACAAAGGTACTTATCAGATAATCTGGGACGGCACCAACAGCCAAGGCATGAAAGTTGGCAGCGGAGTTTACATCGCCCGCCTGAAAGGCAGTGATGGCACCTGGATTAAACGCATGGTGCTAACCAACTGATAAGCTTAGCCATAGCATTACCCCTGGTCAGTCTGGCCAGGGGTTTTTTTTATCTTTAGCCAACTGCTTCAACGGCTGCCGCAACTGCCATTACGCTTAGGCTTGGCTGATCCCATCCTATACCCATCATACAAACATAGGGTAAGTACAGGATGGGTAAGCAAATAGATAGAGGGTAAGTACCTGTGGTGGAAAAGCCAGATATGTCTGGCGGGGTGAAGATAGGAGCCGCATGATTCAGAGATAAATCCGGAATACAGCTTTAATGCTGCAAACCTTGTAAATTAGTCTTCCCCGCTCCTCATTTATGCAGGGATTTTCCTGAGAAGCTTTGGTGATAGATGACGTTATTTCTTGTCCACCTCAGTAATCCAGGTTAGCCCATCTTCCCGGATCTGGACTACCAGCCCTTTTACACCCGTCTTCAGGGAGATAATATAGCCATGGGAAGTGGTTTCGAAAGTCGGTTTCAATTTCTTACCCCGGAAATTGAAAGGCTCTGCTTGCAGTTGCTTCAGGTTTTTTGCAAAACGCCCCTGATCAGACCAGTACTGTTTTTGCCGGTAATAAAGCTGTCTGAGATACTCCTTGGCAAGTTCTGTGTCGGGCACGGCAAATTCTAGCGCTGATCCAGGAGGCTGCTGAGTGAAAAACACATATCCCCAACGCTCCGGATAATGCATGGCAATTAGTCCCTGTGGCGACCAAACCCAGTTGGATTCTGGTTTGTTCGGCACTTTAACATATTTACTTTCTATTACTTCCGTCTCCCACTGAACCCGGGAAAAATTGATCCGCCAAAAATCACCCTCCAACGGCGGAACAGCTTTGTGGGCGCATTCCTGCAGAACTTTCCAGGGTAAGAGCATCTCCATTGTCCATTTGCTGTCTTGGTCACCTGGATCATTGAGGGTTCCCTCTATCTCGACGCCATACTCAATATCCCTGATATCCCAGGCATTTACTGCCACTTGCTGCCGATCCCGGTAGGGCTTGATGAGCAACAAATCCCAAAGCGTTCCCAGAGCATTCAACTCCAGTTCATAGTAATCATGAGTGTCGCCATCGGGATCTATGAAAACCTCAAAGTCGTTATCGTGAAAAATCACCGCATCCCGCTCCGTCAGCGATGCCCAGACATGGGGTTCTTCCAACTCGGCGGCTATGTAAAGCCCCTTACTGTCCCACAGGAGCTTAACCCTTGTTCGGAACTGAGGCTTGGGCTTCAGTTCGCCTTCGATGTCAACGAAATCGGCTGTCCAGTGCGCAGCTTTCCAGTCCGCTTCAGTTAGCTTGCCATCGGCGACAATGGTTCCGGATGCCCTGTGGCAGATGTAACTAAGCGGCTCAAAAGGAAGCTGAGGAACTGGGAAAATCTCAGCTGCAAATAGTGTCCCACCAATCAATGCAACTGAGATAAACAATAAGTTCTTACGCATACACTTCCTCCAAGAGCTCCTTGATAGTGGTTATTGCCAGACAAACGCAGGTATCTGCCGCACCATAATATACATAGACCTCGCTGTTGTCCCTTGCAAAGCCTTCACTGTCGATGTCCAAAACTATCGCCCCGGAAGGGAAAACCACATTGGGAACCTGTCCTGCCAGCTCATATAACTCCCTTGGTTCCAGTATGTTGTATCGGCCTCTGGCGATGGTTTCCCAAGGTGTGTTCAGAGGGTGCAAACTAAGCCCGGCCTGGTAGATATTGGCACTCTGGAAATGCGTTGCCACTCCATGATAGATGTGCAGCCAACCTAACCTGGTTTTAATTGGAGGTGGGCCTGAACCGATCAGCTCATCCCAATAATGCGGCCGCCCCTTTAGCACTGTGGCTTTGGCAGTCCACTTAGCAAGGTTATTGGAAACTGAACAGCGTATCGCCGAACCAGTAGTAACCCCGTTTTCCAGCATAGCAGAATTGGGACGGTCATAACGGATGTATTGTCCAGCAACTTTTTCCGGAAACAGCACTCCATTTCGGTTTTCCGCATCTGAAACCCAGCCTTTAAAGCATAGAGTCAACAAGTCCTCGCTTGTCCACCAGCCCAAAAAGCAGCCCTGATCCGTATCTATCGCAGTGATAATGTGACACTGCCCTTCCAGCCAGCTAATCCTGGGATCATAGATATGGTAAATCTCTTTTTCTTCGGGGTTTAGCCCCTCTAAGATGACTTCTTGCGGGATTACCCTGAACCGCTTGCCATCCTCACTAACGGCTTTCAGGAAAAGCGTTTGCCGGGCTCGGTTCTGAACTCTGAGCAGCAGGATAAACTCATTGCCCAGGCGGATCGCCCCTGGATTAAACACCGAACTTACATCCTTAAAGCGGCTGTCCAAACACGGAATGTCAGCTCTGGTCAGGATCGGATTACCGGAATAGCGTTTCATAAGCACCCTCTCAAAGCCGCCAAACGGGCTTTAAATTCTTCTATATCTTTGCTTTGCGGATCGCTCCACAAACTTTCCGCCAAGGCAATGGCTCGGGGAAAAACCATGTATTTCACCCGTTCAAAGCTTGGCATCTGCTCCGTCCACACATTTGCCTGTGCGCCAAGCAGCAGATCGGGCTTTTTGTCGATATATAAGCCCGGTTCAAAGGCGTAAACCTGCTCCAAAGTAGTTACTCCAAAAGCGCCTGGTTCGCCTTCTCTGGCGCTTTGATGCCAGTCGAAATAACAGATTTGGTTAGGACAGAGAATATAGCGATTGCCAAGGGCTTCCGCCTTTGTTGCAGCATCCCTGCCATCACCCCGCCAAACCATTACAATTGGTTCTTTCCCAGGCTTACCGTCCAAAATTTCATCCCAACCGATAAGGGTTTTATTCAGGGCTTTCAAGTGTTTGATCAGCTCTTTCAATAGCCAACTTTGTAGTTCCTCTTCATCAGCTAAGCCTTTGTCTATTATGCGTTTCTGGCAATGTGGGCAATTTTTCCAATTGCTTTTGGGTGCTTCGTCTCCCCCCAAGTGAACATAGCGTCCCGGAAAAAGCTCGGTGATTTCGCTGAACAGCTCTTTCAGGAAACATATAGTTACATCCTTTCCGGCACAAAGGATATCTTCCGAAATACCCCAACAATTCAACGTTTCAAAGGCTTTGGGAAAGCAGGCCAATTCATTGTAAGCAGCAAGGATAGCCAGACTGTGTCCCGGAATGTCGATCTCCGGAATAACTTCGATGCCAAGCTCACTGGCATAGCTGACAACCTGCTTGATTTCTTCCTGAGTATAAAAACCGCCATAGCTGCTACCGTCGGTTTCTTTGCGCCAGGCACCTATAGCGTTAAGTTTTGGGAACTTATGGCTTTCGATCCGCCAACCCTGGTCGTCGGTTAGGTGCCAGTGGAATCTATTCAGCTTGATTCTTGCCAGAGAGTCCAAATAACTGCAAACTTCTTCTACCGTAAAGAAATGCCTGCTTACATCCAGATGCAAACCCCGCCATTCATACTCAGGATAATCTTCTATTGTTAGGTTAGGTAACTGCCTTTCATTCTGGTAATAAGCCCACCAGATAAGCTGCACCAGGCTTTGCAGAGCGTGCTTTAGCCCAGTTCCTTTTCCAGCGATCACTATTCCCTGGGAATCTACCTCCAATCTATAGCCTTCCGAATGCGTGATTTGCGGCTGAATGTGGTGCTCAGAGCTCAGCCTAACATTGAAGGACAACGAAATGCGCAAGCGTGCCAGTTCGCTTGCCAGCTTGCTTTGCCAGCTTGAGCGGGTAATTGCATGCTGCTCCATGTAGAGACACAAAGGCTGGCCAAGGGGTAGGAAACCCTTTTTCATCAGTAACTTTCTGGGTTTGGGGATAAGCGGTGGTTGATCTGTATCTTGTAAAGCAGGAGTTCCCGTCTCTGACGGGAAGGGCTCAAAGGGTCTCTGACCCTTTGCTGAAACTGGTCGGAGACCGGTTACGCCTTGCCTGCGGGGACGCAGGCATTCCTTATGGCATGTCTTAGCTTCATTCATGGTCAGGTTAAGCGCAGCGTCTTTATTTCAAAGGGTTTGAAGCTAAGCTCAAGCTTCCTGATCTCACCTTCCTGAGTTATCTTCAGGGGCTTGCCCGTAACCATAACCTCTTCCAGCAGATTGCACAGCTCAGCTTTCTCAAAAGTGAGTCTGCTCTTTAGCTGCACTTTGGCATTGCAACCTGCGTATTCATAAAGCCTTAGCACTATCCCCCTGCCGTTTTCAGCAGGTTTCACCGTTTCAAGCTTAACATCTGAATCGCTTAGTTCAAAGAAAGACATGGATTTACCAATCAGGCTCTGGCTGGCGGGAACCACCTTCAAAGGGCTATTGAAGCTGTGCGCTACCATCGTTAAGTCGCTTTGTTCGTAAGAACCCTGATGCAGATAGAGAGCATAGTTGTAACTGTGCTGGTGGATATCCGCTTCGGGATCAACGTCGGCTGGACTGCGGAGCAGATTCAGTTCCATTTCACCTTCCACAATGCGATATCCGTATTTACAATCGTTGATCAGAGCTACTCCATAGTCCGGCTGACTGAGATCGGCAAATCTATGAGCCGGAACCTCAAAGAGCGCTTTGTCCCAACTGGTGTTCAGCTTTGTGGAGCGCTTCACCACTCCAAACTGAATCTCGTAAGTGGCTTCATTTGCTTGAATATCCGGATAGAAATGCACCCGCAGCATCTTGTGGTGCTCTTTCCAGTCCACTTCATGGTGGAATCTGAGCAGCTTTTCATCTTGTCGAAGTTCGATTGTCTGCCTGATTGAGCTGTTGCCGGTTTTAATCAAATAAACAGCTTTGCAGTGCGTTTCAGAAATCACGAAGCTCTCTTCTTTCAGCAGCTTAACCTCACTCGGCAAAGCCGGAACGGTATCCCTGTAAAAATGGTTTATGTCCCAGGCAGCCCAGTTATTAGGTTCGTCTTCCCACAATTTCAGGACATTGGACTCAGCAGCCAAGACCTCTCTGTCCGCCTCTTTGTCATAAAAACTGAGGATAGTTCCCCATTCGCTTAGCTGAACTTTGACCAATTCATTCTCCATGATTCCCGTAAATCGCTGCCTGGCAGGACTTTGCTTTTCAGGAGCAGCGATCACAGTGTAGCCACAGGCAGGCGCTTCCACCTTTGTCATTTGATCGGGATCAAAACCAGGAAGGCTGATCCAGGCATTCCTGCTCCAAGCTTGGGCATTGAACAGCAAGTACGCCCCTGTTCCACAAGCGGCATCTGACATTTCTTTGAGCATTTTGTCTGTAATATCAGAGAGTGTAGCCTGGTTCCTGGCAGAAAGTTCAGCCGCATCACGATAGACCCAGCCTATCGAAGAGCCGGGAATGATGTCGTGAAACTGCATCAGCAGCGTGTCCTGCCAGATCTGCCTTAGCTCAGAGCTACCTGTTTTTCCCAGAATAGCAGCCAGCAACTCAGCCTCGTGCAGCATACTCTCGCTGAGGCGGTTATTCTTTTTCATTAAAGCCTGGGTGGTATAGGTGCCGCGATGGAACTGCAGGTAAAGCTCACCTGCCCAGAGCGGTAACTCTTTGAGATCATATTCGCTTAGCTTGGCAAAGAACTTTGTTGAAGGAGCAAACTTGAATCTGGAAACCCCTTCCAGATTTTGCTGCCTTAGCCCATATTCGATATGCTCTTTACCGGGTCCACCCCCTCCATCGCCGATGCCAAAGAGATTCAGGAATTCATCTATAGCTTCACTTTGGGCAAATCGCTTTTCCGTTTCCAGAAAGGCTTTGGGGGTATTGGAAAAGTTATAGTCATTGGTGGGAAGCTGATGCGCCAGCACTTCCGATCCGTCAATTCCCTGCCACCTGAACAAGCTGTGCGGAAAGGTGTCGGATTCGTTCCAGCTAAGCTTTTGGGTCATAAAATACTTAACTCCGCAGCCCTGCATCAATTGCGGCAGATTGGCATTAAAACCAAAGCAGTCCGGCAACCAAAGGACATCAGGGCTGATTCCAAACTCCTCAGAGAAAAACCTTTTACCGTATAGCATCTGCCGGATGATAGATTCGCCACCGGTAAGGTTTGTGTCAAATTCCACCCAGCCAGCTCCCTGGATTTCCCAATTGCCAGAGCTAACTGCTTGCTTTATTTGCTCATAAAGATAAGGATAATGCTCTTTCATCCACAGGTAGAGCTGGGCTTGCGACGCTCCGAAAACGTATTCAGGATAGCATTCCAGCAGCCTGAGCGCGGTGGCAAAGGTTCTTCCGCCTTTGCGGATCGTTTCGCGAACCGGCCATAGCCAAGCCAGATCAATATGTGCATGCCCAACGCTGTAAGCTGTCAAAGCGCTGGCATGGGCAGGTTTGGAAAGCAGTTCCAAGGCTATTTCCTTGCACTTTTTTATACCTTCACTGCCCTGCCAGAGATCGCAGATTTTGTTCAGACCGTAGAGAAGTTTTTGGCGTCTAACCGTCTTTTCGTTAAGGTTTTCCGCCAGATTCAGCAGCAGTTCCATATCCATAACCAAGCTATAAAGCTCTTTATGAAAGACCACCAATGAGGCTTCCACCAGCTTGTATTCAGCTTTTCCGGCACCAAAAAGGTCGTTGGCAGCCGCTTCCACCAGAATCTCGATTTTATCACCTATTCTGGCTTTATCACTAAGGGGAACATAGTATTTACCGGCATTGTGATACCAATCCACTTTGTTGGTCAACCCCAGCCAGGGAGTTCCGTCTTTCCAAACACAGGCTTCAGAATCGAGGTCTATCCAGGCACCATTCGCTTTATCTGCCATTTCTACAGGCACTTCTGCAGAAAAGCGGAACCAGCCAGAGCCCCAGGTATTACCCCAAACTTGGCCTTTTTTTACTTCCGACCAGCTTTGGCTGTCTATTTCGGCATAAGGAATGGGCTTGTCCTGGCAGTAGCAGAACTGCGCCTTTAGCTCATGTTTGTCAGTATAAACATCCTGCTTTAAACGGTTTATAAACTTGCGGATACGCTCCAGGTGGATTTTTTCGAGATGCATAATATTACTCCTAAGGCTCAAATGGCGGATTGGGCATCCGCCTCTACGATTTTATTTTTCCATAGGCACCACGATGCCTTTAATGATTATATTTTGGAAGAAGATAAAGATAGCCAGAGTGGGAATGGCGGCGATCACTAAAGCAGCGTAACCCACATTCAGGCTGGCTCGTTGCATCAGCTGATAAATGTGCACCATCAGGGTCCACATGCTTTGATCCTGACAGATGATGAAGGCGAAAAGGAAATTGCGGTAAGCGGCATTGAAAGCGCCCAGAGCGATCACGGCAAGGATCGGCTTGGACAGGTAAAGCGTGAACTGCCAGAAAAGTCTGAATTCACCTGCTCCATCGAGTTGTGCGCTTTCGTAAAGCTCTTTGGGCAGGCTATCGAAAAAGCCTTTTAAAAGGAAGATGAAATATCCGTCAGCAGCAGCAGGCAGGATCAGCGCCCAAAAGGTATTCAGCAGATTCAGTTTCTTCAGCATCAAAAAGTTCGGAATCCCCATCACCATAGCAGGGAAAGCCATGGTAAGCATGAAAAGCATGATCAGTTGATAGCTTAAGCGCGGTTTGAACCGGCTGAGCGCATAGGCTGCCAAAGGATTAACCGTGATGGCGACCAAGATTGATAAAAAGCAGTAGATCAGAGTGTTACGTAAACTACGGGCATCATTAAGCATCTGATCCAGCACCATGGCGTAATTGCGTTTGACAAATTCCCACTTGATTTTACCCTTATTCTCCTGCATAAGCTGATACTCTATCTGCTGTATCGGCAAGGGATAAGCAGCGGGATCGGGGTAAACCATTCCCCAGCCCAAATTCAGAGTGTCGATACTGCCATATTTGGTTTTAAGGTATTGAGAATATGCGCTTTGCAATTCAGGACTGAGTTTCAACTGCAAATGGACAGGATTGGCTTTTCTGATAAAAGCTATCCACAGTTCACCATATTTCCCCTCGGGTAGCGTTTTTGTCGGATAGAGGTTAAGTTCGCTTTCGAAGCGCGTGTGCAGTTCGCGGTTTAGCTTTGCTATATCCAAAGTGCTGTCCGGCAGGGCATAAAAACCTTTCAGGTACTGAATGAAGTCCTGTTGCGAACCTGGCTTCAGTACCAGGGACCTAAGTGCTTTGCCAACCGCGAATTCCAGCCAATCTTCCTTAGCATAGATATTGTCTTTGGGAATTCCTTCGCTCAGTTTGACAGCCCCGAAATCAGGATATCCACCCAGCTTTGCAAGGGGACTTTCCGAGCCTGCAGGATATTTCTCAGACAGCCAGTTCCGAAATGAATTATTGAGACTGCGAACTTCCAAATCTTCGGGAACAGCCAGGTTTTCCACCAGATAGGTATAGTCATCCTCATTATGCAAGGCCGTCCCGCTTGGGGTATGTTTAAGCAGTTTGTAATCCGCTATAACTACATGGTGCACATTCAGATAGCTCTGAACATAGTGAATCCACAAGGGGCGCAGGGGACTACCTTCAGGCGGGACGGTGGAGGGCAGGGTTACTGCAGTCCAGGAAGCGTAAGTTGTCCCCATCGCCTGGTTAAATGCCTTCAGATCGCCGTTAAAAGCAGGTATCAGTTCCATCACTGCGAAGTTACCATCGAAGTTAATATAATTGCGATGGCGCAGCTCTATCTGCTCTTTAAAGCGTTCGTATCTGCCAAGATAGCCGTCTCCTCCGCTGTGATAGTTTCGGGTGACGATGTCCTTTTCTTCAATAACGATCTGTTCCCAGCTTTGCACGCCCAAGCCATAGCGGTTATTGAAGTTAGTGAGGTTGTTACCGTTTTCTTTGCGCAAAACTGCGCGCATGGCTCTTTGGTTCAGGGGATAAACTCCACGGCCATATTGTTCAGCCACGTAGTAGTCATAAACTCCGAATTCACCACCTTTTTCCTGCAGGAACTCCTTCCACAGCTTATAGATAGCGGGATCCGGCTGGGTGGGAATCTCCACCTCGTTAAAGCTGTTGAACAAGCCGGGATAGTTATCTGCAAGGCGGGAGCTTTCCTCGTTGTAGCGCGACTCCAGGTATTTGCGGAACAGCACTTTATCATTATAAAGGTAATCCGGCAGCAGGGACATTTTCTGGCTGTCTACAGCGGATTTTACGGAAGAACTCAGCATCAGCAGAAAGGGGTAGATCATCGTTATGGCACCCAAGAGCAGGATTAAGTGGATGGAGAGGTTTAAAGCTCTGATTTTAGATGATTTGCGTCCCACTTTACCGATAATGCTCATGCCGGCTCCCGGTTTGGATTCATAACGCTATCATACTGCATACATACCACATGAGCATGT
>Ga0302250_1001651_pt1 | contig 16070 bp, 25 predicted proteins | sample AAG_RA_Asp_MG_FD_193536 | JGI IMG/M metagenome (GOLD analysis project Ga0302250, IMG submission 193536) | Enriched activated sludge microbial communities from anaerobic digester in WTTP, New Holstein, Wisconsin, United States - AAG_RA_Asp | ecosystem: Engineered > Bioreactor > Anaerobic >... | reverse complement strand
TGGGGATGAGAAGACCTTCCGGCGGAATTGGGCGCGTTTGATTCAGAAAATCTACGAAGTCGATCCCCTGGTCTGCCCAAAGTGTCAGGGCGCCATGCGGGTCATCGGCAGCATCGAGGACCCTTCCGTCATCCGGGCCATTCTCGAACACCTGGGTTTATGGCTCGCACGCGCCAGACCGCCGCCCAAAATCCATGACCCGCCGTTCTACGGCACGGGCAGGTCGGCTGCACCATCCAGCGCGGATGACGTCTCGCAGATCCCCGCCCATGACGATCATTCCTACGGGGACCCGCAATACTCCTGGGACGATTACATCCAGGCATGACGCTTCGTGAAAAGAGGTGTGCCGGTGATGTCTGCTCAAAACACGATTCAAATTGCCTTCCCTACGTGCAAATTGCGCAGAAATAAAGCCACCGGCGACTGAAGGACCGCCGCCGACCCACATACCGTATAGCCAACCCTGATTTTCCGATGGAAATATCCCTTGACAGGCAAATACATCCCCCATATACTCCAAACCATCAAAAGCAATGTCTTATCAATCAATTCAATCAATAAATTCGGCGTTCATTCGGCCCTGCCATTAAGAACAGCCTACAAGCTCTGCCCTCAGGCTGTTTTTCTCCCTGTTGATTTTGAAGCTTATAAAGCAGCATCAAGCCAATTCAAGATGGTTCTCCTGTCCATCACCACTATCATGGAAGACGTCGGCATTGATGAAGCATTCCTGGATATTTCAGATGAGCCGGATTCTAACGAAGCCATAGTGGAAAGGATAAAATCCGGTATCTATGAAAAAACCGGCCTTACCTGTTCCATCGGCATCGCACCGAACAAGCTTTTGGCAAAGATCGCCTCCGATATGCAGAAACCCAACGGGATGACCGTTTTTACTGGTGACGACATCGAAAAGAAGCTCTGGCCGCTGCCCATCAGAAAATTATATGGAATCGGGCCGAAGACGGAAGAGCATCTGAAGGCAATGAATATCCAGACCATCGGGCAGTTGGCATCCCTGTCCATGGAGAGCCTGATTAAACGTTTTGGACATTCTTATGGTTATTACCTTTACGAGGCGGCACGGGGCATTGACGAGAGCCCCCTTGTTACCCACTGGGAGCCGAAATCATTCAGCCGGGAGACAACCTTTCAAGTGGATGTCAAGGATTGGCAGGTGATAGCCAGAACAATCGCCGAACTCACGAAAGAAATTGTGTCCGATATGTCCCGAAGGCACTACCGGGCCAGAACCATTAACTTGAAGATTCGTTTCGATGATTTCCGGACTATCACAAGGGCAACAACAATTGAAGGTTATTCAGGATCCGAAGAAGTCATAAGAAAAGCCGCTTTCGCCTGCTTGAAGAGAGTGGAGCTGGCAAGAAAAGTCAGATTGATCGGTGTCCGGGTGACCAACCTGGAAAAACTTGAAAAAGTTTCATTGCCGGTATAGATAAGAGTCATTGGTCATCTATCTCTAAATAATTACCTTTATTGATATTACATCTTACCTGAGTAGGAGGTCATGATGAAAAAATCCTTGGGTGCAAAGACGATTCTATACCCAACACCTGTCCTGATCGTTGGAACATATGACAAGGGTAACAAGCCCAATGTCATGACCGCCGCATGGGGAGGCATCTGCTGCTCCAGTCCGCCATGTGTTTCCGTTTCGTTGCGAAAAGCAACTTACACCTATGGCAGTATCGTTAATCAAGGCGGCTTTACGATAAGCATCCCCTCGGAGCGGCATAGCCATTACGCCGATTATTTCGGCATCGTCTCAGGAAAGAATACGGATAAATTCGCAATTACCGGCTTGACGCCGATCAAAAGCACCCTGGTCAACGCCCCTTACATCAAGGAATTCCCTCTTGTCCTGGAATGCAAGCTGATTCACACCATCGAAATTGGACTGCACACTCAGTTCATCGGTGAAATACTGGATATCAAGGCAGACGAAGAAGTTCTTGATCAGAATGGACAGACGGATATTGAGAAGATTAAGCCGATCTTATACGCACCTGAAGCCAACAGATATTATGGAGTCGGATCGTTTCTTGGCAAAGCGTTTGCCACCGGTCTGGATGTGAAGAAGAAATCATAGGTCGTTGTCCATGATCAGGAAAGTATCCGGATATGTCCCTGGACTTCTTGGCAGGATTACAGAACTGCACGGGATGTATTATTATCAGCACTGGGAATTTGATCTTTTCTTCGAATCCAAGGTAGCCATCGAACTGGCAGATTTCCTGAATCACTTCAATTCGAGCCGTGATGGTTTATGGGTCGCATACAGCGGGGAACAGATTGTCGGCTCCATTGCCATAAGTGGGCGTGATGCCGATACGGTTGGGGCAAGATTGCGCTGGCTCATTGTAGCATCGGAACAGCAGAATAAAGGAATTGGGAAAAGATTAATGCGGGAGGCAATAGGCTTCTGCAAAGAGGCAGGTTTCAAGAGAGTATATCTGACAACGTTTGGGGGGCTTGATGCCGCACGAAATTTATATGAACGGGAAGGATTCCACCTCACGATAGAGGAAAAGGATTCTCATTGGGGGAAGACGGTGTTGGAGCAAACCTTTGAACTATTGTTGTAATGGTTACGGAGCGAAGAAGTATGGTCAAAAAGATTGAATATAAGACAGGAAAAGAAATCATTAAGGATTCGGCCAGAAATAATGTCGAGATACTTGATCCAGTCCAGCAGGCATCACCTTTTTTCAGCTTTCGTTATTCCTACAAGGAAATTTCTTCTGATGGCGGCAGGACCCGGATAAGATCGAAGGAGAAAAGCTTCGAGAACGGTAAATTTAAGTCGGAAGAATTTGAAGGCACTTTGCCGGGCAACATTTACTTCAACATGGTCGGGGAGATGCAGAAGATGTTTTTCAATCAGTTCAGTACACTGATGAAGCCTTTTTCATTGTTATTGCCATTTGGCTCAAAAGACAGACAGAGTTAAGACTTCAGATGGACAAGTATTCATCTTGCGGTATGTACCAGACCTCGATGCGTGGTTTGTTCGCGTTTGATGAGCATTTATAGGACTATCCGCAAATATCCGTATCGCTTTTTGGAAGCGCTTTAGTTTTTAAAAAAAGCTCCGGCGATGAGCCGTAAATCTCACTTTATAGTAAGTTTTTTTATGCTTTCGATGAGCCTGTCTTTATCTTTTCGCCCATTCGTGACATTTACATTTCCTGGGGTTAAAAGCTTGGTTCTCCTCAAATATTGTTCACATATTTGTTTTACGCGTTCGGCAGACACTCCATATTTAACTGCGACTTTAACCATTGTTTGGTTTTCTAGCACATCGCAGACTATCTTGATATTTCTATCATGCCTTTCATGATCATTCACGATATATTTATTTCCACAATTTATCTAATTATGCCGGTTAATTCTTTTTTATCTTAAAGGAAAGAATCTCCCGTCAATTATCGAGTTCTTGTATGGTGTTCAGGCCTTTATATCCACTGGACTCCCAGTTATACAATTCCTGCACCGTTACGTTACTGGAACAAACAAACAGCCTTGAACCTTCTTGTTGCTGAGCTTTTTCGAGTTTATTCTTGTGAATCTTCAATGATCCGTCTTGAAAAAGAATGATATAATATTTCATCGTTCAACCTCCTTAAAATAACCAGATATGATCAAGCTCATCACCGGATTTACCATCAGTTTTCCTTTCCCTTACAACCTGTGCGGGCATCCCGGCAACAAGAGTATTGGCTGGAACGTCTTTTGTGACCAAAGAATGAGAGGCAACGATCGCTTGTTCTCCAATGTTCACACCTGGAAGGATAACGGCGCCTGTGTAAATCTTCACATAATCCTTGATAACCACTGACTTGTATTCCCTGATAATATGCGAAGATTCGGAATGGGTATGGGTGAATATTCTCACATCTTCAGTAATGCCAACATTATTACCAATGATTACGCCTCCCTTTGAATCAATAAAAACGCCACGGTTGAAAAAAACAAAATCACCAACCTCAATATACTGGCCAAAATTGAAACGGAAATTTTCTTCTGAGATGAAACCATCTCCGCACTTTTTAAACAATCGCTCAGCTATTAATCTTCGGAAGATTATGCCAAAGTTTGCATTCAGACATATGGGAAGCTTGTCGAAAGTATCCCATAGGAAATGGAGATAACGTTGCTCCTGCGTAAAAGGCTTTTCACGCCCCATGGGAAGCAACTCGCTATATAAACTCGTTTCCTCCATAAACTGCTTCGAGTAATGAGGGCCTTCAAGAAGCTTCAGGATGTGCAAAACGCCGTGAGTATCCAAGCCACTCTTGATAATAGATCCGATCTCATCAAGCATCTTATTGGTCACGTCTCCCATGGCGTTCATTTTTTCATCCTTTCAATTGGTCAAGTTTTTTCAATATTGGGTCATTAGCCAATAGAATATTGGTGGTTTCGGTATCGTCATCAAAAATTAGAACTGCTGATCCATTCACTAACTTGGCTTTTACCGTCTCGAACATCGTGGCCGGAGACACTTCAATTGCGCCATAATCCGTCCCTTCACGGGAAATGAATTCGTCGATGACACCTTTCAGCGCCCTTTTACTAAGCTTGTTGATCGGGATTTTATGGATCGCCATTTTTAGCTTGCTCACAGAGTCATGATTTATAATGTACTGCCAGCCAGACGGTTTCCTGATCGGGATCTGTCCATTCTACCCGATGACGCTGGTGCTTTTTGATCTCGATGAAGTCACCGGGATTCATTGTTAAGCTTTCAGCTTTATCTTCAAAACGAAGAATGGCTCTTCCTTTCAGGACGATTACCCATTCGTTTTCCTCCTGATCATACCAGAAGTCGTCCGGTGAGCGATGACCGCGTGAAACAATCCTTTCAATGCGGAATCCGGAGCCGTTAAGAACCGTTTCCATGATCTCATTGCCTGTTCTTGCCTGTATGTCGTCGAAGATATTCTTAGCTGTTTTCATAATGATGCACTTTATTTCGCTATCTTCACTATTTCATCGGACTCAACAATGCGCACCCCGGAGGGATTTGAAACAGCGATCTTCATGATGGCTCCGGCAATATCAGCAGCCCGCACGGGCTTGTACCTTGCAGGAATAATAAAGGAGAAAATCCCGGCAAATAACTTTGACACCTCCTCAGTTAATCGCTTTTCTCGTCTTGCTCCCACAATCAATGAGGGACGGAAGATGTTGATACTCAGATATGGCAGGTTCTGAACGGCCCGCTCCACTTCCCCTTTGACACGGTTATAGAAAATAGCGGAGTCAGGATCGGCACCCAGAGCAGATACTAAAAAATAATGCTCAGCACCCTGCTCAGCAGCCAGCTTGGCAATTTCATATGTATATGTGAAGTCAACCTTGTAGAAGTTCTCTTTGGTTTTGGCCTTTTTGATTGTTGCTCCTAAAGCGGATATCACATGATCAGCCTTCATCAGATGGCGATAGTTGCTGAGATTATCAAAATCAATGAGGTGGTTGTCAAACCGCTCATCATGAATCATGGGCGTTAATGGAGAACGTGTCAGGACCGTAATCTTTTTATAAAGGTCTCCATGAAGCAATAATTTCAGGCATTCACCGCCAACAAGACCAGTGGCGCCAATAAGAAGGACTGTTTTGTTGATCATCGCCGGCTCGTGCCGATGCAAGGATCATCGTTCAAGGGAATAATTTCCATTTGATTTTCCATTTCTCGTTACCACCCTTTTCAAGACAAACAATGCCAGCAGTTGGAAACTTAACAACAGACTTTTCCTGATCTCCAGCTACAAGGAACGAAGCCAGTTTTTCCAGAAACGGAAGATGGCTCACAATCATCGGGTTTGCTTCTTTTTCAATTATACTCAACACATGGAACATATCATCGTTAGGATTTAAACCTAATGCCTCGGCAATTCCAAAGGTGGGGTTGAGATGCTCTTTCATGATCATGGCCGTTTGCAAAGCCCGTTTCTTGCCGCTGTGAAATATTTTGGTAAGGTTACAATTCTTTTCAGCGGCGCGAGCTGCCATATGTTCGACTTCCACCATTCCACGATCCGATAAGGGACAGGCAGGGTTGATCTCTTTTGGAACGCTTTCTCCATGTCGTACAAGATAAAGAGCCATATGTAGCCTCCCGATGTAATTTTCTCGCTGGTCACTCAATCATCCGCAAAAGACTTCAGCCTTTCATCGTTCTCTTTGATCTCTATTATGATGCCCTTTTTCGTATCTTTCCCGAACTCTTCTAAAACTACAATCAGCATGTAATTCATCACTGTCCGCAAGTCCCTGCTTGATCCTGAACTTATTATTTCTCCATACCAGATCACCTTGTCTGTTTTTGATTCCCGGAAGGATCGGGCGTCCAATACAACAATGTTCAGCCAGCGATCATATTCCGTCCTTGCATAAGGCATATAGGAAGTAGGGCCAGGTGTCATTAATGTTGTGGTTTGAGCAGCGCCGGATTGGTTAGAAACAATCACTGACGTTGTAACAGGCGGCGATTGGACAGGAATAGAACCTATCCGAGTAAGGCCCATGCCCATCCCGTAGTTAAACTTACAAAGCAAATCAGCCGTTTCTATATTAGATAGGATTAATCCTCTATTTTTCAGGATCTTCTCTATCTTCGTTCTGATTTCCTTATCAAGCAAAGGATTTTCCGCCTTGGTATTTTCAATAACATGGATATTGGCCTTTTGTGTAATCTTACCGATCTGATCCGGATCTGCATAGCCATTGACTTGGATCCGATAAACAGGAGTACAGCCGAAAGCGAGCAAAACCAAGACAATGATAAAAATTACTTTGAAAACATTTATCACGAGGTTCTCTTTGTCCTATATTTCTTTATGTAAATAGATTTTAGATAATCCCTTTTCTCGTTTCATAACCGTTGCGTCATCCAATATCCTTCCTACAATATTGACAGCACTAGCCGGAACAGGATCCGAACCAGTACTCATCGGTGTAGGTCCAAAGAATATCGCCAAAGCTTTCCCCGGTGGCCAGTATCCAATATCTCCAATCTTTACCCTTGTTGCCGCCGTATCATCGAGAGGCTCATTGACAGGTATTTCAAAATAGAACTCATCCCCCCACTCATTTGGAGTCGCTTCCAATGGTAACGTTTCCAATATCTGCTTTGCGCATGGGGTATCGGTAAGCTCTGCTCGTAGTGTAGTTTTCCCAATAGTGATAATAATGAATGTCGGCATGGCAATTTGTCCTTTAATAGTCAAGAGCACTACAAGGTCCTTTATAAGGGGTATCTACTCGAACGAGCAGATATACTCCAATATGCCCTCGTCAACGGCAATCTCAAATGACGATTTTCCTGGAACATCAAAGAATGCCCCAGTTGTATAATCCTGCCATTGATCCTGATCCGCTTGCCTGACCCGACACTTGCCGACGGTGATTTCCATCTTTTCAGGGTCGTCGGTGTTGAACTTGAAGACACCGGGAGAGATCAAGCCTATGGTCTTCTTCTTACCGTCCTTGAATAACAAAGTATGGCTGACAACTTTCCCTCCACAAAAGACATTCGCCTTACAAATTACGCTTACATCATCAAAACGCTCTGGCATATTCGCTGACACTGGCAACCCCCTTCTAATTGTTCATTACCGTAATCATTTATTCCCCATAGGTAAAAATTTTCGATGTTCCTTCACCCGTAACTCTGATGCTTCCCTCTTCAATCAATAATCCAAGAACCGCAGTGCTTTGGGAGAGCAGATTGCGATATGTTCCTGAGAAAAGATTTTGTTGCTGCATTGTCCTGCATATGTCCATATAGGTAATCCCTTCCCGATGCTGCCTGATTATTGCCTTTACTGCTTTCTTGATCCGGCACAATTCTTTTGGATGGTTCATGACGCAGAAGCTTTCCCTATTGAAACACCTTCCATCTCGAAGGTCCTGTATTCGTAGGCATCATAATCGTAAGCTTCTATTTCGGGGTTTGCCAAGCGATTAAAGGAAATTATCTCCACTTCATGGTAGGTTTGATCTGCATAATCGTAAATAACGATTTGATTACCAGGCTTGATTAATTCCTGATCGTCTATCTCGACATATTGTCACCCTGCGCAATAAACTATTTGCGAGAGGTATCTTTTTATCACGATGTTTTGTATAGATGGAGGAAAGTATCGTATTAATCTGACACGAAAGAAAAAGGGTCATCACGGTGGAATTGTCCAGTTCCCCAACCTTGATAACCCTTCCCAAAAGAGGTTTTTTGATACTGCATTTTCCTGTGGTTGTAAAGGAAATATTTACTCTGGGCAAGGCGTATCCTTGGCCCAGACCCGAGAGATGTCCGTCGTGTTTGGGCAAGCGTTTGTGGGGCCACGGGTTTGTAACGAGGTATTTGGAGGGGTACCTGGAGGCGCTGTTGATGAAGCGTTTCCGGTGTCCCGATTGTTCGGCTGTCCACACCTGTCGGCCCCGGGATTTTCTGAAGGGGCTAAGGTATTCCGCTGAAGTCGTTTCCAAATGTCTGTGCAGCAAGACAGAAGAGAATCGCTGGCATTCTTCCGTGGTCCGGCAGAACCAGCAGTACTGGTATCGCTGTTTGCGGGTGTGGGCTTCCCGGCAGGCCAACGTGATCAAACCCACCTTGTTCCATTTGAAGGCTTTTCTTTTTGGCAAAACCTCAGAACATTTTGAACCGTTATTTTTATGACGAGCGCCCCACCTTGTTTTTGCGGCGATTTCGTTGTGGCGCCTCTGGTATGGGGGTTCAAAATCCCAAAGGAGGTTGTTGCCATGAACGAAGAAGCGAAAAGTCGGGTGACCCAGTTCCGGTTTGGTGTCATCCACGATCTGATCGGCGATCGGAAGCTGGAGCGGGGGGAGCGCAAAAGGCTCTTGCAGGAGAAGACTGCCTGCGTCTGGGAGATCCCTTATTCCGAGCGGAGTTTTATCAGCGCCTCGACGATCCTTGCCTGGGTCGGGCGGTACGAGAAGGGCGGCAGGAGATTGGAGAGTCTTTATCCCGAAGTCCGGAAAGACCGGGGCAGACCGCGGGTTCTCGACGAGGAGACGGTTCTGTCTCTGGTGGAACTCAGGAAGCAGCTCCGGGGCGCTTCCATGCCCGTCATCATGCGGGAGGCCCGATTGCGGAAAATCCTCACTCCAGATGTCAAAGCGCATCCGGTCACGATCTACCGTCTGTTCCGGGAGCGGGGACTGCTGAAGCGGCAGGAGGTTGCGGAAGACCGCCGGCGGTTCGAGGCGGAGTTGCCCAACGACATCTGGCAGTCCGACTGTATGCACGGCCCTCAGGTCCTGGTGGAAGGCAAAACCCGCAAAGCCTACCTGTTTGCCTTTATCGACGATATGAGCCGTCTGATCCCGCATGCCGGGTTTTATCTGAACGAACGGGTGGAAACTTATGTTGCCGCCTTGTGGATTGCCTTGGCGAAACGGGGTCTTCCCAGGAAGCTGTACGTGGACAACGGACCCGCCTTCCGATCGCACCTGTTGAGTCATGCCACGGCGGCATTGGGCATCGCCCTGATTCATTCCAAGCCCTATCAGCCTCAGGGGAAGGGAAAGATCGAGCGGTTCTTCCGGACGGTAAGAATGCAGTTTCTGCCAACTTGTCCCGCAGCGCTTTCTCTTGCTCAACTCAATGATTCCTTTGCAAAATGGCTTGACGAACAATATCATGCGACAATCCACAGCAGCACGAGGCAGACTCCCCTCAACCGGTATCTCAAGCACGCCCATCTGGTTCGAGAGGCGCCGAAGGATCTCCACGATTACTTCCGCGTCCACGCGAGCAGGAAAGTGGACCGGGACCGGACGGTCTCCCTCGGCGGCAAACTCTATGAGGCCCCCATCCCGCTGATCGGAAAGACCATAACACTCCTTTATCATGAAAACGAACCGCTCCGAGTGGAGGCCTTCCAAAACGGAGTGTCTCATGGAATGCTCGTTCCCCTGGATATGAGCATCAACTGCCGCATTCGCCGGGAACACAGTCGGGTCAGCCTCCTGCCAAAATCCAACCCTCCCGCTCCGGTACCCGAAAAATATACGGGCGGAAAACTCTTCGGGGAGGTGGACCATGAATTATAAAACCTTCTTCGGGTTTCAGAGAGAACCCTTCGCCCAGGATATCCAACTGGAGGATCTCTATCCCCTGCCGGGGCTTAAGGCTGTCACGGAACGCTGCCTCTACGCCCTTAGTCTGGGCGCCGTCTCCATCATCACCGGCGATGTGGGCAGCGGCAAATCCACCGCCCTGCGCCATGCCGCCGGAAAGCTCCATCCCTCTCAATACCGGGTCGTCTCCATCGTAGCCACTACCGGACCCATGGCCGACATCCTGAAACAGATATGCAGCGGCTTCGACATGGACGGCCAGACCAACTCTCTGGCCAGGCTGATACGCACCCTTAAAACGGTCGTTATCGAAATCACCCAGAGAAAACAGACCCCCGTCCTGATCATCGACGAGGCCTCGCTTATGAGACTGGAAATCTTGGCCCAACTCCATACCATCAGTCAGTTCGACATGGATTCCAAACCGCTGCTCCCCATCATCCTGGCGGGACAAAACAACCTCGTCGATAATCTGATGTTCCATACCTCAAGACCCCTGGCTTCCCGCGTCATCGGCAAAAGCCACCTCGAAGGTCTCAAGTACAAAGATATGGATGGCTATATCAAACATCATCTGAAAATCGCCGGCGTCAAAGAACAACTGTTCCCCGATGAGGCCATCCTCGCCGTCCACCAGGGATCGGGAGGTCTGCTCCGCAGAGCCAACTTCCTGGCTAAGGGCGCCCTTGTCGCCTCCGCACGGGAAAAATGCCAACTCATCTCACCGGAGCATGTTCGCATCGCAGCTACGGAAATCATGTGACCCAAATGCTCATTATGCCAAAGACATCCATCAATGCCCAACTGTAGGAGTTATCCATAGCCAACCTCCGGCCGCAGCCCTGCCGCAAAGCAGCGCGGACGCAAACTTGGCTGTGGGTAACTCCAACCATTAACCAGATGTTCAACAAAACCAGTACCGCTATTATTATTGCAGGACATCAAACAAATGTGAAAAATTGGCATCAGATTAATGTGCAAGGTGACAATAATCGCCGGTACCATAATCATATCCGTCCCATGCATACAGGAAAGGTGGGAATGAGAATATCGCTATCAATAAAGTGATCAACAAAATGGCTCTCTTCATGGGCTAATCCTGGGCTTTTAACATGGTTGCTGAACTTTTTTCATCTCTTCCAGAAGCTCATGCTTGCTGATGATGCCTTTTTTATCCAGCAGGTTGATCAGCGCCTCTCATTGGATGACTTCGGACATGAGCAGTTCCTTGAATGATACAAGCTCCTTGGGATCAAGTTGTTTAGCCATCTGATTATTCCCTTTTGCTGCTATGATTCCGAAACAAGCTTCTTCCCGAGATCAACAGCCTCCTGCATTAGTTTCTCATTCGATGCTATCTCTTCCGCTCCTTCAGCGCTCCCATAAACCATGCCGACGATATTGGATTCCTTATATGCAAAGGAATCCTGGAAAGACCGCAGGGCATTTACACATCCTGAATCAAAGGGGTCTTCGCCGCCATAACTCATGGCAATGGCAATCCGCTTACCCTTTAAAGCATCATCCTTATAAGCAGGCAGACCATGTAGGCGGTCCAGAAATATCTTGGTTTGGGCAGACATATTAAACCAGTAAACAGGGCTGGCGATAACCAAGGCGTCGGCTTCGATGACCTTTGAATAAAGACTCTGCATATCATCCTTGATTGCACATCCCTTACTTCTTACTTTTCTACAGGTATCGCAGGCTCTGCAAGGCGCGATCTTCATCCCCTGAAGGTAGATAATCTCAACTTTTGCCTTGGCGGATTTTGCACCCTTGGTTATCTGTTCTGCCAATATTGCACTGTTGCCTCTTCTCCTTGGGCTTCCCAGTATTACCAGAATCTTTTTTGTCACGATGATACCTCCTTTATCTTCATATTTACATTTGATACTGCTCGGCGCTCCATCCCGATAAGCTCCATGATCGTTCTCTTGAAATTCTTAAGGTCTGTCATTTTCTTCTCCCGTTGATTCGTCTTTCTTATTTCTTTTTCCCAGGTAATTGAAGAAGATAAAATAAAAGGCAAGCATCAGCGCGATAAAACCCAAAAACCGGAACTCCATTAAGCGACTTAAAAGCATGTCCTGACCATCGTTGGAGGATAAGTGATCCCATACAAAGTAGAGTAGCATAAAAGATAGGCCGACATAGGTAATTTTCAGATACTTATTCATAGTGTCCCCTTAGTCCTGAAGATGCTTTCTTCTTTCACTTTTTCCCATAGTTCCTTTACGATCAGCATCGACGCGTCATCAACAGAGAGTTCTTTATCACCCGCTATTGCCCGGCAAGATTCAAGTAGAGATTCGTTTTCCTTCCAGAGGCCGAACTAGCTTCTGATATGATAACCAAGGGCGAAATGGGCATCAATAAGGTCTTCTTCATTCATGGAAGCCAGCGCAATTTCGTCGTTCAGGCTCATATTGGCATGAAGCATTTCGACGGCCTCGGCTACTGTTTTGGGCAGATCAAGAGTCGTCATTTCAGAACTCGCCACCCTTCATCTTCTGCAATCTCTCGATCCTCTTTTCAATGGGAGGGTGTGTACTGAAAAGATTCATGACGGCGCTTCCTGATAATGGATTAACGATAAACATATGGGCAGTTGAGGGATTTGTATTCATCGGTTTCTGCCTTGCCGCAGTGGAAAGCTTCGATAGGGCGCTGGCCAAAGCCAAGGGTTTTCCTGACACCTGTGCGCTTCCTGCATCGGCCTCGTATTCCCGTGATCGCGATATGGCCATTTGTATTATTGTTGCGGCTATGGGCGCGACTATAGCCATGGCAATTACGCCTATTGTCCCCCGGTCATCACTGCCGAAGAACATGGCCCATCGCGAGAGCATGACAACTGCGCTGGCCATGGTCGCTGCCATGGTACTGATCAGAATGTCTTTGTGTTTGATATGCGACAATTCGTGGGCAATCACACCTTCCAGTTCATCCTGATTGAGTATTTTCAGAATGCCGGTTGTGACGGCAACGGCGGCATGGTCTTCATTCCTGCCGGTAGCAAAGGCATTGGGTGTCTGAGAAGGTATGATATAGACTTTGGGTATGGGAATCTTTGCTTTTGCGGCAAGGGATTCCACGGCATTATAAAGATTAGGTGCTTCCTGTCTGGTCACGGGATGGGCATCGTACATCTTCAATACTATTGAATCTGAAAACCAGTAACTGCCAAAGTTCATCAGGACTGATATAATCAGAGCAATAATGACGCCAGTACCCCTCGCAATAAAATAACCGGCTACCATCAAGAGTCCTGAGAGGGCACTCAATAAAAGTATGATCTTCATTGTGTTCATGCTCTTTCTTCTCCTGTCGATAGAGTCTTTTCCAACAGAGCCATCGTCGTCTCATATATCTTTGGATCTTGTCTTGCTCTGGCGCCGGCGACGTTCAGAATTCGGATGTTGTTTCTCTTGATCCAGAAAAGCAATCTTGCTACCGCTTCAGGAATTGATAATTCATTGAAGTCGAGATGTATCCAAGGCTTCCGGTGCTGTTTGGCAAACTCCCTTGTCAGTGCCGATCCGCCGGTGAGAAAACCATGAGAGACAATGACCGTCCCTTCGCCTTCCAGGACATTTTTCTCTGTCCGTTTTGAATAATCAGGGGTGGGCATTTCCTGAAGCTGATAATGATTCGGGAGAGTTCCGTCTTCTGTCTTCCTGCCCATGGGAAGCCAGCCGCCGTAAGGGATATTATGTTTGATGGCGAAGTCAATCCCGGCTCTGTCAGCGCCGGTCTGGCCACCCGAGATGATCTTCTCGATCATAGTTGATTACCTTCAGATGCGGATTCAAGCCACTCCTGAATATATTCAGTTACGCCCTCCCATCCCGGCTCCAACAATATATTGTGCGCATGATTGGAAAACTCTCTATAAGTGGCTGTTGCCCGGTATTTTTTCGCGATCTTTTTTATAACGGAAGCAGGCAGAATTCTGTCCTGGCCACCGGCAACGACGAGAACCGGGCAGGTGATCTTTGATTCATCAATATAGGTGGTTTTCCGGGTGTCAAAAAACCAGAAGCCGATCTCCCACATTGCTCTTCCTGACTCATATCCCAGCCTGTCGTACAACGCTTTCCCTTCATCTTCAGGGGTAAGATTCAGGACTGAATATTTAACGTCTTCATACGACTGCTTGAGAGGTTTCTTCCAGAACCCGATTTTCATTGATCGCCAGGTTCCTTTGATTGCAGCCCATTCAAACATTGGAATGCCGGCAGGCGGAGCAGGGCATAAAAGAACCAGGGTACTTCCCAGTCCTCTGCTTCCCAAAATCTGCGTGATCAGTCCCCCCATGGAGTGGCCCATGATGACGGGTTTGTCCGGGAGCTTCCTGATCTCCGCTTCGAGGTCATTTACGTAGTCCCTGAGGCTGGTGGCGCCGAGTTCAGGGTGAGGGGAAACTTTGGGATCGCTATCATGATGACGCATAGTCGGGGTGATGCAGGCATATCCCTTCTGCTCGAAGAACTGCCGGTATTTATCCCAGATCCAGCCGCCGGCGGTCATGCCGTGAATCATGAAAATCGTATTGGCCACTTTTTGCCTCTACATCATCCGAATACTTTTTTTACCTCAGCATTGAAAGAGTCAATCAGAGGTGAACACTTATCATCACTCAACCTTTCAGAAAAGACCTCCGCCAGTTGCTCGTAATACCATTTCTGTTTCTCTTTTGGGCGATTGAACCTTTTCCACAGCTCATTCCCGATTCTTTCACAATCCTCACGGATCGACCGGATGTTGTCCATCTTATCGGCAAAAGACAATACGAGATGGTCCTGGGATGCCTCTTTCTTCAGGATATTGAGCGTATGCGCCTTCCGATTTTCCCATATCCAATCTGATTTGTTCGGCTCCGACACCGACTTGACGAGATTCGCGATCTCATTTCCAAAGAGGTTTTGAAGCTCATCAAAGGTAACTCGGGTATCTTCCAGCGTATCATGTAAAATCCCGGCCACAATGACCGGCTCTGAGCATTCCAGTTGTATCAAGGTCTTCGCGACGTTCAGAGGGTGAGTGATGTAAGGGATCTTCGTTCCTTTCCGATATTGGCCGGAATGGGCTTTGGTTGCGAATTCTATGGCCTTGAAGATCATAAAAGAGCCTTTAATGATAATTTAAATCGGTTGGCGGATAACTCAGCCGGTAAAACCGGATGCGATCCGCCGGCAATGTCTTTCCATCAATTATAATGTCGCCGATAAAAGTCAACGATTTGTTGCTCTCCCATGGCGCAAGCTTTCCCTTCGCCTGTATGGATCGGGGGTAGTAGAAATTGACGACCAATGACAGGTTATATCTCTTCTCCCAAGGAGTCTGAATAAAGGGATTCCTTCGACCCCTGATTGCTTTTCCCGCTGCCTCTTTTGCCATTCTCCAATGCTGAGCATGATCGGGACAAAGAAATGCTTTCGAGAATGGAGATCTCCTGGAAACAGCCGGATTGAACTGGCCCTTCTTTGTCAATGATCGGCATAATGGAGCCACCGATTTTCGCCGTAATGGAGCCAGTGAAAAGGGTTGCAAAAGGGTCTTCGGACCCCCCTTTCAATCAGGCGCTTTGACCTCCTTTCGTAGCTTGTTTTTCTGTTCTTTGACAGCTTGTTTTTTGTGTTCCTGACCCTGGTTGGGCAGTGCGATAGCTCTTTCCATCCAGGACGATCTTGTAGGCGCCGTGGCGGAGACGGTCGATGGTGGCTGCCCCCAGGATGCGATTGGGGAAGACGTCGGGCCATTCCGTGATGTCCAAGTTTGAGGTAACGATGGTGCTTTTGCGCTCATAGCGTTCTGAGATCACCTCGTGAAAGTCCTCATCCTGAATACCGGTTAACGGTTTGAGTCCGAAGTCGTCGATGATCAGCAGATCTATGTTGACGAGTTTGGCAAACTGTCTTTCAAAGCTGTTA
>Ga0302250_1001646_pt1 | contig 16125 bp, 15 predicted proteins | sample AAG_RA_Asp_MG_FD_193536 | JGI IMG/M metagenome (GOLD analysis project Ga0302250, IMG submission 193536) | Enriched activated sludge microbial communities from anaerobic digester in WTTP, New Holstein, Wisconsin, United States - AAG_RA_Asp | ecosystem: Engineered > Bioreactor > Anaerobic >... | reverse complement strand
GAGCAAATGCAGTCTCAATGCGTGGTTTAGCCTTCGATTGAAGCGTCCTGTCTCCGGGCTGGAATCCCGGATTATCTCCAGATGAATAGCTGGTAATTCCGGTATCTGGAACCCCAATCGAGTAGACCTTAGCTCTTTATAACCAAAGAAGGATGTGTAATATGCGCAATGATCTTCCCTTCCTCCCATCATTCCCGAAGTATCTGGTTTATGCCTTTATTCTGATTTTAGCTTCTACATGGCTCGTTTCGTGTTCTTCCACTACCGAGACTAAAACCGGCTCATTGACAGGCAGGATTATCCTGGCCGAAGGTGCTGAACCCCAAAACGAACTGCCAAACGATTTTTCGGGGATCCAAGTTGCCTTGTACGAACTGGCTGTTTTAGATACTGCGGTGGCCAGAATAAATCGCGATCATCCTACCCTAGGGGTAATAGCCGATCAAAGGACAGATTTTGACCACAGGTTTCTGAAGGTGGTCAGCAGGACAACGACAGATGTAAATGGCAATTTCTCGCTGGCTGGCTTTCCGGCTGGCACCTATAATCTGGTGGTTTTTCGTGAGAATTATGGAATTATGTATAAATACAATCTTTCGTTGGGGGCAACCGAAAACTCCCTGGACAGCGAGATAACCCTGCATGAAGAGAACCATTTATCTGGCTCTTATACTCAGGGAAACTATGTTTTTTCGGCGCAACAAAACACGGTTATCGATGATGACACGCAGTTTTTGCCTGGAACTTCAGTGATTGTCGAGCCTGGTGCGTTGATCAGAGTAAATCCTGGGAAGCGGATTTCTTTTTATGGCCATGTAAAAATGCGGGGAACCGAAACTAATCCATTCCGGATAACCTCAAACGACCGTTTGATGTCAACCGAACAGGCAGTATCGTTTGCCAATTATGATAGAGTTAGCATCGCAGAGTCGGCAACCTTAGTTGACGGAGTAATTGAATACGGATATTTCAATTATAATACCACAGGTTTGGTTTTCAGCCGGAGTTTTCAGGTGAGCAACTGCATTTTCAAATCCAGCACAGGAGGGATAATGGCTCAGGGATTCCTGCAAAACTCATCTACTGCTGAAGTGGAGAAATGTAATTTTTACAGCCTGCCTGGAGCGGAAGAATTCAATGTAACCATATCATCTTACGTGAATGTGAATTTTACTGGAAACATTTTGGCCAACACAGCCAGAGGCTTGAGCCTGACTGCCGCTCCCAGCGTTATGGTAAGCAATAACAGCTTCCAAAACAGGGTTTACGGGGTTTATATCCATTCAGACTCGGTTGTGAGTATTTCGCACAACCTTATCCATTGCTCCGATATCGGGATTTACACCTATAATTCCAGCACTTTGACGATCAGTTATAATACAATCACCGCTTCCACGGGTATCAGGTTTGGGTATGTAATGGTAAATGCTACCATCTCCAATAACAATCTGATCTGCTCGGACAAAACCGTTCATGCGACCACTTGGGGCGGAGATGATATCAACGCAGCAAACAACTATTGGGGCACCACCGATACGGCCCAGATAGACCTAAGCATCATAGACAAGCACGATTTTTCGCCAACCACACACATAAACTATGAGATACTGGCTTATGTATTGTATCAACCAATTAAGCCTGCTTTTGTAAACAGCGCCGGAATTCAGGATTAAGCAGTCGCAGGGCAGTATTCAAGCCTGTTATAACTGAAATAATGAAAGAAGTAGATGTACTGATCCTGGGAGCAGGAATATATGGTTTGTATTCCGCCATGAAACTTGGGGAGCTAGGGAAGCGGATAACTTTGCTGGAATGCGATTCCGCCGCTTTTTCGCGCGCTTCCTACGTTAACCAGGCCAGGGTTCACAACGGTTATCATTATCCCAGGAGCGTATCTACAGCTAGTAAATCTGCGGACTATTTTCAGAGGTTCAACGAAGATTTCGCCTTTGCCATAAACGACAAGTTTAAGAAAGTCTATGCGCTCTCAAGCAAGTTTTCCTACACAAACGGGGAGCAATTTAAAAAGTTCTGCGCTTATACCGGGATTCCCTGTCGCGAAATTGACGCAGGTGAATACTTTAACCCGGGGATGATCGATGCAGCCTTTGAAACGGAAGAATTTGCCTTTGATGCTTTTAAAATCCGTGATTATCTCCTGGCACAGCTAAAAGGTATGCCAAACGTAGAGATATCATATTCGTCCCGGATAGTGAAAACGGAAATCGAGGGTGAGTATTATCGGCTGAGTTTGGCCGACGGATCAGAGGCAAAAACCCCCTTTGTTCTGAACACCACTTATGCCAGTGTAAACCAGGTTTTGGAGCTTTTTGGCTTTGATAAATTCAAGATAAAGTACGAAATCTGCGAAATTGCCCTATGTAAGCCCAGTAAAGAGCTTTCGGGGCTTGGTCTTACCGTGATGGATGGCCCTTTTTTCTCAGTGATGCCCTTTGGTTTGGATGGTACTTTTTCTTTGACTTCGGTTACTTTCACACCCCATGTTACCAGCTATTCCCCCCTGCCCACTTTTAAGTGTCAACAGGTGAATACCAAGTGCACTCCCACCAATCTGGACAATTGCAACAACTGCAAGGCAAGACCCCATACGGCATGGGGATTCATGTCTCAGCTTGCGAAGAATTATCTGCGGCCTGATTTCAGCTTCACTCCCACGGAGTCTTTATTTGCCATAAAGCCGATTTTGATGGCATCCGAACTGGATGATTCCCGACCCACGGTTATCCGGGAATTCAGCAGGGAGCCGAGGTTTGTGTCCTGTTTATCGGGGAAAATCAACACGGTTTACGATTTGAACGAGGTTTTTGGATGAAAGAAAAGACTTTTGTTTCTGCGGTTGTGTATGTTTACAATGCAGAAAAGGTGATTGCCGGGTTTTTGCGGGAGCTCGATACATATCTGGACAGCAGGTACGAGATTTTCGAAATCATCCTGGTAAACGATTATTCTGTGGACGAAACGCGCCAAGAGATTAAAATGGCAGCCAAAGACCTAAAAGGTACCATTACGGTTATCAATCTTGCCTGGAGACACAAAAAAGAATTGGCGATGCTGGCAGGAACAGATCTGGCGATTGGAGATTTTGTATTTGAACTGGAGTCCACCCGGCCGGACTTTTCTTTGAATTTGCTTACGGATTTATACGAGAAGGCTGTTAGTGGCTTTGATGTCGTATATGCTTTTCCGAAGGATTCCACGAGATTTAAATCAAAGTTGTTTTATTGGCTTCTGAATCGCCTTTCTCATCTGAATGTGGATGAGCATACGGAGACTGCCAAGATTGTATCCAGAAAAGCTTTGAACAGGGCTTTACTGGAGCGCGGCAAGGTTCGTTATCGCAAAGTGCTCTATAAATCAGGAGGGTTCCCCACGGCTACCTTGGAGTACCTGCCCCAAAGGCAATCATTGGGGAATGATGAGATGACACTGCTGCAGAAGCTTACTCTGGCCTCAGACGTTTTTATAGTATTTTCCAATATTGGTACTCAAGTGGCAATGATGTTTTCGGCCATTTCATTGATCGTGTCCGTCTTAATAGGGGTATATGCTGCGTATGTTTACCTTAGTGGTCAGGCAACAATATCGGGCTGGACAACCACCATGTTGTTTCTTTCTGCCGGTTTTGCAGGTATTTTCCTTACTCTTACGATTATTGCGAAATATATCGGGACTATACTGATGGAGCAACGGCGAGGAAACCTGTACACGGTTGAGGCTTTGGATAAGATCAGCAATAAGTGAACAAGTATTTGTGTTAACAAATCCTGAGGAGATAATGATGAGATATGCAGATTGCTACGTCAGCGAGAAAGCGATTATCGGAAAGAACGTGTCTATTGGCAAGGGAGCCATAATCTATGATAACGTGGAAATCGGCGACAATTGCTTCATCGGGCCATACGCCATAATAGGTGAGCCGACCATGGACTATTATCGCAGTGCTGATCGGATTGGAAAAAAAACAACCATTGGTGCGAACTCAATAATAAGAGCTCATACAACGATATATGAAGATGTTAATATTGGTAGTCATTTTCAAACTGGGCACTATGCGATTATCAGAGAACAGAGTGTGATCGGGCACCATACTAGTTTTGGATCCGGGTCTGAACTGCCAGGAAAATCGAAGATAGGAAATTACGTTCGCCTGCATAGCAACGTGATGTTAAGTGAGCATAATCTGATCGAGGATTATGTTTGGATTTTTCCCTTTGTAGTTCTGACAAATTCCAAATATCCTCCTCATGGAAATCTGCTGACCTGCCACATAAAGCAGTATGCTCAGATATTTTCAAGCTCTGTCCTTCTTCCAGGCTTAACAATCGGAGAGAATGCAATCGTAGGAGCTGGAGCTTTGGTCACAAAGGACGTCCCAGATTATGGACTTGCGGTTGGTTATCCAGCCAAGATTGTGAAAGATGTTAGAGAATTGAAGGATGATGATGGCGAAAGGGTTTACCCTTGGCGTGATTATCTGAAAGAATACCGCGGGTACCCCTGGCAAGATAATCCTGAACAATAAATTGGATGTAAGATGGTGAAATTTCTTGATATCGCCAAGCTGAATCACCAATATCGGGCTGAAATCCTGGCAGCTTTTGAAAGAGTGCTGGATTCCGGAATGTTTATCATGGGTGATGAACTGGCGGCTTTTGAAGCTGAGTATTCTGCCTACATTGGATGTAAGCATACTATTGGTGTAGCTAATGGTTTGGATGCCCTGAGGGTGATCCTGAGGGCATACATCCAAATGGGATTGATGAAAGAAGGGGATGAGGTCATAGTGCCGGCCAATACCTATATAGCATCCATTCTGGCTATTACGGAAAACAGGCTAAAGCCAGTATTGGTGGAGCCTGACATCAGAACATACAACCTTGATCCAGGCAGAATAGAAGAGGCAATTACAACCAGAACCAAGGCTATCATGGTGGTGCACCTGTATGGGCAGAATGCCATGACAAATGAAATCATCCAGATTTCTCAGAAATATAACTTAAAGCTAATAGAGGACAATGCCCAGGCTCATGGGGCGGTATTTGAAGGCAGAAGAACTGGTTCTCTGGGAGATGCCTCTGGGCATAGTTTTTATCCCGGCAAGCTGATTGGGGCATTGGGAGATGGAGGTGCCGTTACCACTGGCGACTCTGATTTGGCGGCAATGATAAGAGCCATGGGAAATTATGGTTCCTCTGCCAAGTACGTACATGATGTAAAGGGGTTAAATTCCCGCTTGGACGAGCTTCAGGCGGCTGTGCTGAGGATAAAGCTAAAAACCCTTGACGCCGAAAACCAGACGAGAAGAGAGATAGCCGCGTATTACGATGCACATTTGGATGAAAGTAAATTTATTCTTCCCAAGGTAATCCAGGAAGTAGTGGAGATAAGAAGAGCCCTCAGTCATACCTGGCATTTGTATGTGATCAGGCATGGCGATAGAGCCCGACTTCAGAAGTATCTGGCAGAGAATGGAATCCAAACCCTGATTCATTATCCCACTCCTCCCCACCAACAAAAAGCGTATCTGGAATATAGCCATCTTTCTCTGCCGGTTACCGAGAAGATTCACCGGGAAGTTCTGTCATTGCCCATCAGTCCTGTTCAAACCATGGCAGAAACCAGTGAAGTGGTGGAGCTACTGAACAAATTCGAATGAATAGAATTTCTGAGGCATTGGAACAGAAGTTTGGGGCAGGTGTTGCAAAGTTCTATCGTTTTGTGTTTGTCGGGGGAGTAGTAACAATATTCTCGTTGGTATTAATCTACGTTTTTCTCAAACTACTCGAAACGCCTCTGGTGCCAACCTATATTCTGGTGTATGTAGCCACGATATTTGTTTCATATCTATTAAACGCAAACTACACCTTTAAGAAAAAGCGAAGCTGGCAGAGCATCCTGATGTTTTATGGCTCTTATGTGCTCACTCTCGGATTGGGTACTGGTGCGCTGGGTTTATTAAAGAAGTATCTGGCATACGAGAATTGGATTCTGGCCTTCATGGTGGTACCTTTTACTATGGTGGTAAACTTTCTGTTATCCACTTTCATATTCATGAGAAACGACCCAATAGGGGAAGGTAATGGTTGATTATAAAGATTGCCTGGCCGTAGTGGTAAGCTATAACAACGGTAAAAACCTGAAAGCAACTCTTGATAGCACTCCCCGGGATTTTCCCATTGATTTGATGATTGTGGACGACGGGACTAGCGACGATTCATTTGCTTATATCCAGGATTACCGGATTCCTGTACTTCGTCACGAAAAGAATCTAGGTATAGGGATTTCTATAAGGGATGCAGTAAATTATGCCAGAGAACATGGCTACAAAATCATCGCCTTTATTCCTGGTAATAATAAGAACACTATTGCAGAGGTCCCTCGCCTGGTGGATCCGATCATTTCCGGAAAGGCAGATTATGTACAGGGATCCAGGTATTTACCGGGAAGCAGGAGAGATCATACCCCCTTGTTTCGCTTGGTTATGGTGAAGGCAATAGCGATATTCCTGTCAGTGATCACGTTTAGAAAGATTACCGATTCGATGGAGGGTTTCAGAGCGATAAAGCTAGAGATCCTGGACGACAAAGATATTGATATTGATCAGGAATGGTTGGATAGGTACGCTTTGGAAATATACCTGTTTTTCAAGGTAACCAAAGGGAGGAAGTATAAATACATGGAGGTTCCCATCTCCAAGATCTATCCCAAAGTAAAAAAAAGTATCATCAATAAAACCGGAGCCGAGTATTCCAAGATACGGCCATTCACGGATTGGTGGGACATTCTGAAACCCATTTTCTTGCTGTGGTTTGGGTTGCGAAAATGATTCTGCTTTGCCAGGGTAATACATACAAAGATGAGCGAGCAAGCATTGGCACCTAGAATCGTGAATCTGCTGAGTAAAGATCGGTACTTCGCGGTTCTGATTGTAACCCTGTCTTTCTGCATCGGGATCACGGGGATAGTTTTGAACGGGATGCAATTTTCTCCTGATTCCACGGGATTTCATAACTATGCAGTAAACCTGGTAGCCGGCAGAGGGTACACCAGCGATCTGAGTTCAGAGCCGCAAACAAAACTGAATAGGGAGCCAGGTTATCCGGTTTTTTTAGGAGTGGTTTACAGAGTATATGCCAACCTGGGAGAAATCTCTTATATTCAGCAAGGAGATTATGATCTTGAGGAGAAACGTTTATTGTCAAATTATCCGGAGATATGGGCTGTAAAGTATTTTCAGGCATTATTGATGGCGCTTGGCGTTTTGTTGTTTTATAAAAGTTTGTTGCCTTTCTTCGCGCCCCGGACTTGCAAACTGAGCGCTTTGATATTATCAATATTCTATCCATACCAAGTTTTTTCCTCCTTTCTTTTACGGGAATCTCTGATAGCTTTTTTTACTATTCTGTTGGGCTATCTACTTTGCAGATACTATAGCACCCGGAAAGGGATATTTATGCTCGGAGCTGCTGCTGTACTGGCCCTGGGATCCCTAACCTGGCAAGCGTACATGGCCTTCACACCTCTGGTTCCCATCATGCTTTGGTTTGCCAGTAAAGACTTTGCAAAGCTGATAAAATACTCGGCTCTTTCGGGAATTGTATACATTGTCCTGATTTTCCCCTGGCTATGGTTCAGCTACTCAAAAGCCGCTGATATAAAAATTGTAAAATCCATGGGGACTACCTATACTCACGAACTTATGAATTACGTCGCTGCTATGGACAAGGCGGTGTTTCACAAGCTAATAACAGCAAAAGAGAAACGGGAACTGGAAGATGAATGGTACTATGACCTAAGTTCAAAAGAGGTTGTGGAGAATTCATTTACTGGGATTTATACCAGGAAAGCTGATTCGTTAAATGCCGAACTGAAGCGAAGGGGGAAATCGGAGCTTAAGTACCTTATGGTCTCTTCCTCACAGAGATTGGCAAATATGTTTTTTCAAACTCACTGGTATCCCCACAGTTTGCCGAAGGGGATTGGTTCTTTACTTAGGTCTTATCGTAACGAAGGGTTCATCTATACTCTGTTTGGACTGGGGATGGTGAGTATTAGCCTATTTATAGCCCTTTTCTCTCTAACCGGGCTGGGTTTGATGCCGGCGGGCAAGCAACTGGCTTTATTGCCTTTCTGGGGGTTCCTGGTTTTCTTTTATCCGATTGGGAGCGTGTCCAGGCGCTTTATGCCTGTGATCCCCTGGATGATCCTGCTCAGCGTTTTTGCTGTTACCAGGATGTTCCAAAGATGTTTACAACCAAAACTAACCCAGAATAACCAGAAGGAAGTTCAATCTTGAAGCAACCCAACGAATTAACCAACTCATCTCCTACGGGACAAACCCCAAACTTGGGATTCTGGAGAAAACTCTGGCAGATTCTGGACAGGAGGGATCGCTGGCAATTGATAGGTATCCTGGTACTGCAAATCATCGGTTCCATGGTGGAAGTAATTGGCTTGGGAGCAATACCAGCCTTCATCCTGACTCTGGCAAATCCCGGAAAGATATTAACGCATAATATTGCCGGTCCATTATTGGCAAAATTCAACATCACTACCACGAGTGAACTCCTGATTTGGGGAGCGATAACTTTGATAGTGGTGTTTGTGCTTAAGAATATCTACCTGGTTATGGTAGGATTCATCAAGGCAAACTATCTCAGAAATCTCCAGGTTCGCTACGGGTTGGAGCTGTTCCATCGCTACATGTACGCCGATTATATATACTTGCTGGGGCACAATACAGCGGAACTGCTCAGAAACTGCGTCACCGAAGTAAGCCAGGTTGTGGTAGGCATTCTGCAAAGCACACTGAATCTGTTCATGGACATTGTCTTGGTGATAAACATCTCAATTGTGCTGTTTATCATGGAACCCCTGGCTTCAATAAGCACGATATTGGTCATTGGTTCAATATCCTTTTTGTTTCTGAAATTCACTCGACGACGGATGGAAGTATTGGGGTTAAAGGCTCAGCAGGCCAGGATGAGTATTGTGAAAGCGGTGAACCAGGGTTTGAATGGGATCAAAGAAACCAGAATTATGCATGCCGAGAATTTCTTTACCGATTCATACCGCAAGGCATTCAAACAAATGTCTCATTCAGAAAAGATAAGAGTGATGCTTAGCAGCACGATTCGTCCTTTGTTCGAGACTCTGGCAGTGGGAGCTCTGTTGCTTATCACAGTTCTGATGTATCTTCAAAGTAAATCTCTGGAATCTATCATTCCAATCCTGTCTGTGTTCAGCGTTGCCATGATCAGGCTGTTGCCGGCGATAAGAGAGATCACCACCACGATTTCCATGCTGAGATACTCGTTTGTCTCTATAAACCCAATCTACGAAAGCAGGTTTATCCCATTGATACCAGACTTTGCTTCTGGAACATCAAAACAACAAGGCGATGGGACAGATCCCATCGAGTTCAATCATACCATCCGGTTTGAGAATCTAACCTATACCTATCCCTCAGCAAACCAACCGGCCCTGGATAACGTATCATTGGAGATTAAAAAAGGTGAGGTAGTAGCTTTTGTGGGCAGTTCTGGAGCCGGGAAAACCACTTTGTTGGATTTGGCAAGCGGATTGATCTCCCCTCAATCAGGCAAAATTCTGGTGGATGGAAGAGATATTACCGGAAACATGAGGCAGTGGCAGAAACATCTGGGTTACATTCCCCAGTTCATCTATCTGGCTGATGCCTCTCTGAGGGATAATATACTCTGGGGAATTCCAGAATCTGGTTTCAGTGAAGAAAACTATCTCATGGCAATAAAAACAGCCCAACTGGAGAGTCTGATCCAGCAGTTGCCAGAGGGGAACAATACCATGATAGGCGAACGCGGGACAAGGCTTAGCGGAGGACAGCGACAAAGGATCGGCATTGCCAGGGCAATTTTCCGCAATCCGGATGTTTTGGTGATGGATGAAGCAACTGCATCACTGGACACAATTACGGAACAAGAAATAGCAAGTTCCATAGATAATATGAAAGGTTCAAGAACGATGTTTATCGTTGCTCACAGGCTAAGTACTGTGCGAAACAGCGATCGAATTTACCTGATGGATCAGGGCAAGATAATTGAAGCGGGAACTTATGAAGAGCTATATGAGCGGAGTCCTCAATTCAAGGCTTTGCATGGCACTTTTATTAACTCAAAATGAATAGGTACGTGAAAGTATGAAGGCAGTAATATTATCAGGAGGTTTGGGAACTCGTCTCAGACCCTTTACAGAAGTTATTCCCAAGCCTCTTCTACCAATAGGGGAGAAGGCTGTTCTGGAAATCCAGATAGAACATCTGAGAGATCGTGGCTTCGATGAGATCATCCTGGCGACCAACTACAAGTCCTCTTACATAGAAAATTTCTTTGGCGATGGCTCAAGTTATGGGATAAAGCTGAGCATTAGCAAAGAAGAAATTCCCTTGGGAACGGTAGGCCCGCTAACCTTGCTGGAGAACGTGTTGAATGAACCCTTTTTGGTAATGAATGGAGATATACTTACCCTTTTGAACTTCGCAGCCATGTACGAGTTTGCCATTTCGAAGGATTCATTGCTGACCATTGGCACAAAAGAGTGGGTAACCCCATTCCAGTTTGGCAATATCCAGTATGAGGGCGATTACGTCACCAATATCGACGAGAAACCTTCCCTAAAAACCACCATCTTGGCTGGCATATATGTATTCAAACCCGAATTGCTCAGCTTTATCCCCAAAGGACAGAAATACAATATGGATACCTTGATTTTACAGATGCTGGAACACAAGATGCCGATCACCAGATATGCAATCGGTGAGTATTGGCTGGATATTGGCAGAATAGACGACTATGAGAAGGCTCAACAAATATATCGCGATCACTTTATGGACAACGGAGTTGGGCACTAGCGCCCGTCCAGATAAGGGATGAGCCCCGGGCAAGCCAATGCTGTTTGAACCGTAAAAATCTTAGAATATAGGGAGAAAATCATGAAGGTACTCATCTTAGCTGGTGGTCAGGGATCCAGAATCTCCGAAGAAACAAATCTCAGACCCAAACCGATGATAGAGATAGGAGGGAAACCCATTCTCTGGCATATCATGAAGATATATTCCAGGTATGGATACAATGACTTTGTGATATTGTGCGGTTACAAGGGTTATATGATTAAGGAATACTTCGCGAATTATTACCGCCATATGGCAGACATGACCATTGATCTATGTACAAACAGCATCGAGTACCTGGTTCCCCACGCTGAACCTTGGAAAGTGACGCTGTTGGACACCGGAGAAGAATCTATGACCGGAGGTAGAATCAAACGTGCCCGTGATTACGTGGGAAATGAAACTTTTATGTTAACCTATGGTGATGGAGTGGCAGATGTAGAAATTGACGAATTGATAAAGACTCATAACCGGCACAAAGGCTTAATCACAATGACCTCGGTGCAACCAGAGGGAAGATTTGGAGCACTTAGTATAACTCCCGAAAACAAGGTTGAGACCTTTAAAGAGAAGCCCCGGGGGGACGGGGCATGGATTAATGGCGGTTTTTTTGTCTGTGAACCAGAGGTCTTTGATTATATTGAGGGGGATCACACGGTATTCGAGCAGCAACCCCTGGAACAAATAGCTGCAGCAGGCAAGCTTTTCGCCTATAAACATACTGGATTTTGGAAGCCAATGGACACTCTAAGGGACAAGATCCAGCTAGAGGCAATGATAGCAACCAATACAGCCCCATGGATCAAATGGTAGGAACATGCAAAGCTCAATTTCAGATTTCATTAATGATGGATTTTTCTGCGGAAAGAGAATACTGATTACCGGACACACCGGGTTTAAGGGTTCTTGGTTGTCAATTTTACTGACTAAGCTGGGAGCAAAGGTATCCGGGTATTCTCTGGAACCGCCCACCAATCCCAGTTTGTTTGCAGAAGCTGATTTGGCCTCTTTGATGCAGTCCAATATTGGGGATATCAGGGATTATGATCACTTTTGCACTGCTTTAAGAGATGCGCAACCCGAAATCGTGATTCATATGGCGGCCCAACCACTGGTAAGGGAGTCTTATCTTAATCCCATTGATACTTATACAACAAACGTTATCGGGACAGTGAACGTTCTGGATGCTGTCCGACATTGTAAAGGGATCAGAGTAGTATTGGTGATCACTACTGACAAGTGTTATGATAATAAAGAATGGTTATGGGGTTACCGAGAAAACGAAGCTTTGGGTGGTTATGATCCATACTCAAGCAGCAAAGCTTGTTCTGAGATTGCCACCGCTTCATTCAGAAGTTCATTTTTCAATGAATCGGATTACGACAAGCATGGAACCATAATTGCCACAGCGCGAGCAGGAAACGTGATAGGCGGGGGGGACTGGGCTTCCGACAGGCTGATTCCGGATTTTATCCGTTCCATTATCAATAAAGAGCAGTTAATTATTCGCTCACCTTTGGCTACAAGACCCTGGCAGCATGTGTTGGAACCGCTGGCAGGTTATCTTATGCTGGTTCGCAAAGCATACGAACAGGGCCCGGGATTTGGCCAGGCCTGGAATTTTGGACCCAACGACGACGACGTACAAAACGTAGAGTGGATTGCCAGGGCCATTTGTGAGATGTGGGGCGAAGGGGCTTCCTATGCTGTAGATTCAAGTCCCAATCTCCATGAAGCCAGGTATCTAAAGCTTGATTGTTCAAAAGCTAAAGCTGAGCTAGGCTGGAAACCGCAATGGTCTATTTCAAAGACACTTGCCACCATCGTTGAATGGAACAAGTGCTGGCTGTCCGGTGGGGATGTACTGCTGGAATGCCAACGACAGATTAATGATTTTTTTGCCTAAGGACGAGTGCGAACTTAATATGAAAGATGAAAAAATGATCAGAAAAGAGATTGCCGTATTGATTGGCGATTACTACCAGAGTAAATTTAAGACCCCGGGATTCGTGGCTGGGAAATCTCGGGTAAACTACGCCGGAAGGGTTTTTGATGAGAGCGAATTGATCAATGGTGTTAATGCTGTATTGGATTATTGGCTTACAGAGGGACGCTTTAGCGAGGAGTTCACTGAGAAACTGGCTGATTTTCTCTGTGTGAGTAACGTAATTCTGACAAATTCGGGGTCTTCGGCGAACCTGTTGGCGATCAGTGCTTTGACCTCGCAAAAACTGGGGGACAGGCAACTGCTCCCGGGGGATGAAGTGATCACCGTGGCAGCAGGTTTTCCCGCTACCGTAACCCCCATTATTCAGAATGGTTTGATTCCAGTATTCGTTGATGTAGATCCCCGAACAGCAAATGTGGATGTATCCGCACTGGAAGCAGCCTTATCGCCCCAAACGAAGTGTATTATCCTGGCTCACACCTTGGGAAACCCCTTCAATATTGAAGCAGTTACCAGGATATCTGAGAAAGCTGGATTATGGCTGATAGAAGACAATTGCGACGCATTGGGAAGCAGGTATCAGGGTAAGCTTACTGGAACTTTCGGTGATCTGGCAACACTTTCTTTCTATCCTGCTCACCATATTACCACGGGAGAAGGCGGGGCAGTTATCACTGAGAATGAGGGACTGGCAACGATTATAAGATCCTTCCGGGATTGGGGTAGAGACTGCTATTGTTCAGGCGGTGAGAGCAATACCTGTGGAAAGCGTTTTACCCAAAAATATGGAGAGCTTCCCTTGGGCTATGATCACAAGTATGTTTATTCAGAGTTAGGCTACAATCTGAAAATGACCGATATTCAGGCAGCGATTGGGGCGGCTCAGATGGATAAACTGCAGGGATTCGTAGATGCCAGAAAGGAGAATTTTACGCGCTGGGAGACGATATTCTCCGAATACAGCGAATTTTTTGCACGTCCCCAAGCCACGCCTGATTCTGATCCTGCCTGGTTTGCATATTTACTTACTGTGAAACCCGATTCTCCGTTCTCGCGTGAGGAATTTACAAGTTATCTGAATTTGAAGCTTATAGAAACCCGAAACCTGTTTGCAGGGAATCTTACCAAACAGCCGGCTTTTCTGGGAAGAAAATTCCGGATTGCGGGTTCACTGGGCAATACAGACCTGTTAATGAATAATTCCTTCTTTCTGGGAACATATCCCGGATTGACCGGAGAGATGTTCGAATACTGTGCTCAGCAGATAGCTGAATTCTTAAATGAGTACAGAAAGTGATTAATTACGTTTATCAAAAGGGGAGTGAACCAAGATCATGATTGTAAAAAAGTATAAGGCTGTCGTGAATGAGCTGCTAAATCCCTATGAAGACGTATTTCAGCTTGAATTGATAACCCAGGGGGCAGGCTTCAGATTTCTTCCGGGTCAGTTTCTGCATCTTGCCCTTGATTCAGACTACGATGGCGTTGGCCAATGGCCTGAATCCAGATGTTTTTCCATGCAAAGCAGTCCCAGTGAGAAGAACTTGAAACTAACCTTTTCCCTGAAAGGTGGCTTTACCACAAGAATGCGGGATGAGCTCCAAAAGGGCTCCCAGGTATGGCTGAAAATGCCGTATGGCGACCTGTTTGTGCGTGATCATAGAAAGACCAAAACGGTTTTCATCGCCGGGGGAACCGGTATCACGCCGTTTATGTCTCTGTTTTCGCATCCCAGTTTTGCAGAGTATTCGGAGCCCAGATTGTATCTTGGTTTTCGTTCTGCCGGGTATGATATCTTCAGTACCGAGATTGGGGCAATGTTCTCCAAGAATCCAGGCTCAATCCTGCGAGTGTTCTACGAGGATGTTCAGGGTAGGCTGGACATAGAAAGAATCTTCGCTGAGAATGGACTGCCAACCAGTTACTTCATTTCAGGGCCACCTGAGATGATCAGGAGTTTTCGAGCTTACCTGTTGAGTCAGGATGTTGATCCACAGAACATTCTTACCGATGATTGGGAATAGGAAGCCTGTAGTATGAAGTTTTATGTAATCCCGATTGTGGCAGATCGTTTCTGTACATGCGTTTCTCAAAAATCGGGCTACCCTGACATCTGCCCTATGAATTTGCTAAGAACCTCAGGATGAGTCTCCTTCCACGTAAAATTCTTATTACCGGGATCCAGGGCTACCTGGGATCAAAACTAGCAAGTAAGTTGTCGGATAGATATCAGGTGTGTGGCTTCGACATAAGAGAACCCCTGGTAGGTGCCCCAGACAAAATCAGGGTTTATAATGCCGATCGTTGCGAGCTTTCAGAGGTTTTGCAGCAGGAGGAAATTGATACGATAATTCATACTGCAACGCTTTACCAGACCGAGGAATCTGAATGGAGAAAGGTAGCCCGGGTCAATCTTGACCGCTCTCTGGACTATCTGGACGCCGCCCTGAGAAGCAAGGTAAAATGTTTTATCAATACTGACACGGTTTTGGGGAAACAAGTAAACTCCTATGCTCTCAGTAAACGGCAGTTTGCCGAATGGTTATACTTGACGAGAAACCGTATGAAATGCCTAAATGTTCAGCTTGAGTACTTTTACGGGCCAGGAGCCGGTAAAACCAATTTTATCTTCAGTATGGTTTCACGTTTACTGGCCAAAGAACAACTGATACCTTTAACCGATGGTTTACAGGTACGTGATTTCATACATATTGAGGATGTGCTGAGGGCATATGAGAGTATTCTGGAGCACCTTAGCTGTATGCCTGAAGCCTATTATGATTTTCATGTCTGTTCGAAAAGTCCCATGAAAATCAGAGATTTGGTTGTTTTTCTACATCAGCTTACCCAAAGCGAATCTCAGCTTGGTTTTGGACAATTACCCAGAAGGCCCAGTGATGATGGATCCTGTGTTATTGCTCAAAACCTGGTTCCAATTCCGGATTGGGAGCCGCAGATTAGCATGGAAGAGGGCGTGAAAGGATTGATTGCCTATGCAAAATCACAAAACTGACAGAACGTATCTGGACTATCGTACCCAGACGCCGGTATTGTTTATCACCTTTGCCCGGCCAGAATACGCTTTACTTTCATTTGAAGGTATCCGCAAGGCAAAACCTGCCTCTCTGTATTTCTATTCAAACCTGGCCAGAACCGATCACCCGCAAGAGGTTCAAAACAATCAGGCAGTGAGAGACCTTGTCCGGAGCATTGATTGGGAATGCGAACT
>Ga0302250_1001644_pt1 | contig 16139 bp, 7 predicted proteins | sample AAG_RA_Asp_MG_FD_193536 | JGI IMG/M metagenome (GOLD analysis project Ga0302250, IMG submission 193536) | Enriched activated sludge microbial communities from anaerobic digester in WTTP, New Holstein, Wisconsin, United States - AAG_RA_Asp | ecosystem: Engineered > Bioreactor > Anaerobic >... | reverse complement strand
TATCCAGTCCCCCCGACGGTAGAGCACAACTTCCGGGTGAAGGTCGGGCGCGATTTCGACCTCTACCCGAAGCCTTCCCAGAGGGGAAACCAGGGACACCTCCTGATCCAGCCGGAGATTTCCCAGTGCTCGGCATTCCGGCGACACCCAGACCCTCGGGATTGCCACCTGCAGTTCGGGCAAAAGCTGCGAGTGAATGGCATCGCGGCGAATCAGGGTGAGCAGTCGCAAAGGGTAGTCGTCGGGCATCGGGGGGTCTTCATGAAGCCCTGGGGGCAGGTGATATTTCCCGTCCGGATGGTCGAAGCGCAAGCCTTCGTAGGCAACTGGCCGGCCCCGGGCCCGAACGAAGCGCCGAAGGCGCAGTTCTTCCAAGGAAAGCGAGAGGGCGGGCGATTGGAGCGATGCCTCAAGACAGGCCTCAGGGGTCGGCAGGTGAATGGGCGGGTCAAGCCGTCGGCCCACTTCCGAGAGGATCCAATGGTCGCTCCGGGCCTCTCCGGGAGGGTGGAAGAGCGGCTGCACATACTGTACAAAGTCGTGCAGATAGGAAACCCCTACGTCCTCCTCCTCAAACATCAGGGTGCAGGGAAGAAACAGGTCGGCGCATTCTGCCGTATCGGTCAGGAAGGCATCCACGACCACTTTGAACGGGATGGATGCGAGCGCCCGCCGGATGGTGTGGCTGTCCGGTGCCTGGTTGACCACATTGGACCCGTTTATCCAGATCATCCGCACCGGGGGATAGCTGGCTTCGAGGATGCTGCGACCGATGATCGGCTTCAAGAACCAGCGCCGCGGTTTGTTTTCCGGGTCTCTGGTCCAGTCGAGGTTGAGGTTCCGCAACGAATGCAGATGATAGTAGCTCCCGCCTCCCGCGCGGCCGATATGGCCCGAAAGAAAGGCAAGCGCGTTAATGAAGCGGACATTCTCGCCGCCAAACCGGTAGCGCTGCAGGCCGGTGCCGACGATGGTCGCCGTGGGGCCGTCATCCCCGTACCAGCAAGAGACCTGGTCAAGGTCCCGGTGCGTCACCCCGCAGCGGGCGATCAGCTGGTCCACCGGATAACTGATGATGATTTCCCGAAAGAGCTTCCAGTTGTCGGCGTGGGCCAGGATCGTGTCGCTGACCCTGCCGGCGGCAATGAACCGGTGCAGGACCGCCGCTGCCAGAAAGCGGTCCGTTCCCGGACGGATGCGGACCCTTTCATCGGAAAAAGGGGCGTTGCCATCGCCGCCGGGGGAGATCGTCAGGACTCTTGCCCCCTGCCGCCGCGCCTTGTGAACCAGCGCCGCGGTGTGGATCGAACTGCGCGAGAGATCCCGGCCCCAGTTCACCAGGCGCCGGGCGTTGAGGAGATCGGCCGGGTCATGGTTCCGGCGGGAGCCGAAATCAGCCACATAGGCCACATAACCTGCCGCGTCACAGAGCGAGCCGCGCGCCTGGCTCGCCCCCAGCCGAGCAAAAAAGAGCTTGCTCGACTGCTTCAAGGCCCCCTTGATGGCCTCACCATGAAAATGGAGCAGCGCTGCCGGCTCCGACCGGACCTGCTGAATCCTCTCAGCACAAAGCTCCAGCGCCTCATTCCAGCTTATGGGCTGCCAGCTCCCTCCCCGGCGCCGGAGAGGCCGGGTGATCCGATGTGGACTGCGCAATCGTTCGACAAAACGTCGGATCTTGTTGCAGGTGAACCCCGCGGTCACGGGATGGGCAGGATTCCCCCTGATGGTGACTTCTCCCTGAGCGTCCCTGGAAACCACGAGGGAACATCCATCAGGGCAGTCGAGGGTACAGGCGGTGATTTCGTGCCCGGTTGATCCCATGCAATGTCCTCATCCCCGAGGGTTGCCTTGCCCGGCAGGAACAGCGTTCCGCCCCAACCCCCAAACCGATCGTTTCACAAAACTTTTCAGCCACGGAATCGCGTGATCCGGACTGATAATGTTTTTCTAAGACACTCGAAGGACTCCGGCAACTGAAAAAATCATTCACGCCCTACCAGCGATCCGGACATCTTCTCAAGAATCGCTCCCAAGGCCAATCTCTCCGCCGGTTTTGCCCCCATCACCGATCCCTTGACTCCCCCCGAGCAAAACTGCTTGACAACCATAATAAGCTCAGCTTATAGGAATTCCGAATGCGATAAGTATTCCTAATAGAAGGCCACCGGCTGCCGGATGCGTGAAGCCCTCAGATCGTTTGCCTTGCTGCCTGCGGAGAGAGCCGAAGGCGTGGGTTCTCCTGCACCGCAGTTGAGTTTTTGTCAGAAGGTCGGTCATATTACACGTCAAAGGGAGTAACAGAAGATGAACTTGAGCAGACCCAATTCCAACGACGCAACCCTAACCTTTAATCGGTCCAAGAATGTGGTCCCCATGAGCGGCGTCTGTTCCCGCTGCATCGACGGCTGCAGAGGGAATTGCGAGGTTTTCAGGGCTACCTTCCGAGGGCGGGAAGTCCTCTATCCGGGTCCTTTCGGCCAGATCACGGCTGGTGCCGATAAGGACTATCCGATTGACTATTCCCATCTGAACATCCAGGGCTATGCTCTGGGCGCGCAGGGTTTGCCGTCGGGAATTGAAGGCGGTCCCGATACGGCGATTTTCCCCATCGTCAACACGGAAACCGAATACGGGTGGGATACCAAGGTCAAGATGCGGCTGCCGGTCTTCACCGGGGCTTTGGGTTCGACCGATATTGCCCGGCACAACTGGGAGCATTTCGCCGTCGGCGCCGCCCTCGGGGGGATCACCCTAGTGTGCGGGGAGAATGTCTGCGGCATCGATCCCGAACTGGAACTGAACAGCGACAAGAAGATCACCAATTCGCCGGAAATGGACCGCCGCATCGCCGTTTATAAGCGCTACCACCAAGGCTTTGGCGAAATGCTGGTGCAGATGAACGTCGAGGACACCCGGTTGGGCGTTGCCCAGTATATCATTGACAAGCATGGCTTCGACAGCATCGAGCTCAAGTGGGGCCAGGGAGCCAAGTGCATCGGGGGTGAGATCAAGGTCCGCAAGCTCGACCGAGCCCTCGAACTGCAGCGCCGGGGCTACATTGTCACTCCCGATCCGTCAAGCCCGGTGGTCCAGACCGCCTATAAGTTCCGCGCCATCAAGGAATTCGAACGCCACAGCCGTCTCGGGTTCGTCAGTGAAGAGGGCTTCCACGCGGAAATCGAGCGTCTACGCAAGCTTGGTTTCAAGCGAATCACGCTCAAAACCGGGGCTTACAGTCTGCGGGAATTGGCCATGGCCATCAAATGGGGTTCCAGGGCCAAAATTGACCTGCTGACCATCGACGGCGCTCCCGGCGGCACCGGCATGAGTCCCTGGCGCATGATGAGTGAATGGGGTGTTCCCAGCATCTACCTGCATGCCTCCGCCTATAACTTCTGCCAGAAACTGGCCGAACGAGGCGAACGCACTCCCGATATCGCTTTTGCCGGCGGCTTTTCCAGCGAGGATGGCGTCTTCAAGGCCCTGGCCATGGGAGCGCCCTATGTCAAAGCCATTTGCATGGGCCGTGCTTTGATGATTCCCGGCATGGTCGGGAAGAACATCGGGGAATGGCTCGAAAAGAGCGACCTTCCCAAGACCGTCAGCCAGTACGGCAACATGAAGGAAGAAATCTTTCTGAACTACGAAACGGTAAAGGATATCGTCGGCAACGGCGAGATTGAAAACATCCCCCTGGGCGCAATCGGCATCTACAGTTACTGCGACAAACTCAAAGTCGGCCTGCAACAGCTGATGGCCGGCGCCCGGCGCTTCAGTGTGCCCACGATCAGCCGCCAGGACCTCATGTCCCTCACCGAGGAATGCAGCAAGGTAACCGGCATTCCCTACCTCATGGAGGCCTATCTGGAAGAAGCGGAAGCGATCCTCACCAGCTGACCGCCGGACCCGAGACACCGCCACCCTTCATCCCCCGGTCCCCTCAGCCGAGCACGGGCCGGGGGATTTTTGTTGCCATTCGACAGTGTTCATCTCTCTGGTTGGCCTTTCAGCCCGGGGCATGGTTCTTGCTTAACATCTGTATGCGGCCTTGACGGCCGCCGTCGCCCGGCACCACCCGCCAAACGCATTCGGGGAAAGCAGAGAGGTAAGAGCCATGTCCTGGCATTTGAAGATGAACAGCGGCCGGATTGCTTCGGTTGTCCTTCTGGCCATCTATCTTTTGATTTCAGTCGTTACGGTAGCGATTGTCAATCTTGAGATGCGTCGCGAAGCGCTGGTTGAGGCGGAGGCCAAGGCAAGGATGATCCTCGACCGGAACCTTGCCATCCACACCTACTTCTCCCATGACCTGAAGCCGCGACTGTTTGAGTGGACCGCCCCCTTCCGCTCAGCGCAGCATTTTGATCCCACCTGGATGTCCTCCACTTATGCGGTGCGAAAGATTGACGCGCATTTCAAGTCTTTGAACAGCATGGGCTACTATTATAAGGAGTGTGCCCTCAGTGCCCGGAGCCCTGAAAACGAAGCGGATGAGTTTGAACGGGCATTTCTGGATCGAATCAATCAGGACCCTGCGGTTGCTTTCTGGTCGGGGGTGCGGCGCGTGAACGGCACCCCCTCCTTCGTCATCCTTCGACAAGGGGAAATATTGGAGGATTCCTGCCTCCGCTGTCACAGTGAGCCTTCCCGGGCACCGGTGGATATGGTCAAGCTTTATGGCGCAGAGCGGAGCTTTCACCGCCAGGTCGGTGAGATCGCCTCGGCCATTTCCATGCGCATCCCCCTGTCGGAAGCTTATGCCGCCGCTAATTCCTTTTCGTTTCGCCTGTCGATTATCCTCCTGGCCGCCGTCGGGATCCTCCTCCTGGTGCAGCAGTGGGTCAACGCCCGCTATATTTACCGTCCCCTCTCCCAGATCCGGCGCAAGGCCATGGAGATTGCGACCTCTGACGCTCACCTGGGTGAGGAACTCCCGCTTGCCCAAGGGAAGGATCTGTCCGAATTGACCAGGGCCTTCAATGAGATGTCGAGAAACCTCCGACGGCACAAGGACCATTTGGAAGCGTTGGTGGCGGATCGAACGCGGGCGCTCGAGATCGCCAATCGCCAACTGCGCGACAGTAATTACCAATACCGCCTGCTGGCGGAATCGATCAACGATGTCATCGCCATCACCGATCTCAAGGGAAACTTCCTCTATCTCAGCCCGTCCGTGGAGAAGGTAACGGGCTGGTCACCCCAGGAAGGGCTGTGCCTGAACGCTCTCGAAGTCGTCCATCCGGATGACCTGGAAGCGGTGAGGCAATCCTATGAGATCCAACTGCCGGACCGAGCGGATAGGATCCTCCAGTGGCGCTGCCGCTGTAAGGACGCAAGCTATGTATGGCTGGAAACCAACGCCCATCTGGTGGTCGATGAAGCGGGAGAGCCGCAGCATTTCGTGAGCAGCTCCCGCGATATCACCACCCGCAAGAGAATGCAGGAGGCACTGCAGGCCTCGGAAGAGAAGTTTTCCCGGGTATTTCACGCGAGCCCAGCACCCATCAGCATTTCCGAACTGGACACCGGGTGCTTCATCGAAGTCAACGAGGCGTTCTCCGCGATCACCGGGTATTCCCGCCCGGGGGCCATCGGCCACAGTTCGGTTGAACTCGGCCTTTTTCGGTCGGAAAGCCAGCGGATGGCGCTCATGCAGCAATTGCAGGAAACGGGCAGATTACACGGGGTGGAGTTGCAGATTCCGGACCGAGCGGGCCGACAAGTCACCCTGCTATGGTCTGCAGAGCCGATCACGGTGGAGAGAAAGCGCTGCATCGTGTGCATTGGGATCGATATCACCGAGCGCAAACGGGCGGAAGATGAGCGGGCCAGCCTGGAAGGGCGTCTCCGGCAAGCCCAGAAGCTCGAGGCCATCGGCACCCTCGCCGGAGGAATTGCCCACGACTTCAATAACATCCTGGGAATCATCATGGGCTATGCGGAAATTTCGAGAATGACCATGCCTCGCGACTCGGCGGCTCACGAAAGCATCGCCGAAGTGCTCAAGGCAACGGAACGGGCTCGAGATCTGGTCCGACAGATTCTGACCTTCAGCCGCCAATCCGACCAGGAAAAAAAGCCCCTGCAGGCCACTCCCATTGTCAAGGAGGTCGTGAAAATGCTTCGAGCGGCGCTGCCGACCACCATCGAAATCCGACTCGAGATCCGGACTTCCGCCACGGAAGACGTAATCCTTGCCGACCCGACCGAGATCCACCAGCTGGTCATGAACCTGTGTACCAATGCCGGTCATGCCATGCGGGAGAAGGGGGGAGTCCTGGCGATTACGGCCGCAAGGGTCCGGCTCGAGGCCGAAACCCCGGCGCCGGGCCTCAAGCTGCCCCCCGGCGACTATCTGCAGCTTGCCGTGAGCGATACCGGCCATGGGATCGACCCGGCTTTGCTGGACCGGATCTTCGATCCCTATTTCACTACCAAGGGCCCGGGCGAGGGAACCGGGCTGGGATTGGCGGTGGTCCACGGGATTGTCGAGAGCTGCAGGGGGGCCGTGGCGGTGACCAGCGAACCCGGCGTGGGAACCACTTTTCGGGTTTATCTGCCGACCTTGGCGAGACAATGCGCAGCGGCCGACCGGGTCGTTGAGAGCCTTCAGGGTGGGACGGAGCGTGTTCTGCTGGTGGATGATGAGGAAGGTCTGGTCAGGGCCGGCAGGAAAATGCTGGAAACCCTCGGCTACCAGGTCACCGAGGCCTTGGGCAGCGTTCAGGCCCTGGAGGTCTTCCGCCATCAACCGGAGGCCTTCGATCTCGTTATTACGGATTACACCATGCCGCACATGACCGGCACCAATCTGGCAAGGGAATTGCTAACCTTACGCCCGGGCCTGGCCGTTATCCTCTGCACGGGCCGTCCCGACGGCATCAATGAGGCGGAAGCCAGGGCTGCCGGGATTCGGGAATTGATCATGAAACCGCTCAGCCGGACGGCGCTGGCGAAGAGCGTTCGCCGGGTTATTGACGGAGAGAAAGGCAGGTTATGAGCAACCGGCTGATCAAGACCATTCTGGTGGTAGACGACCAGGAGGAATACCGGTCGATGCTGTCCCACTACCTCACCAAGCTGGGCTATGAGGCGGCGACGGCCGTTGATGCTGAAGACGCCGCCCGCTGTCTGGCCGAGAAAACCTATCATTTGGTCATCTCGGATGTCCGCATGGAGGGCAAGGATGGCATTGTCCTGATGAAGGAATCCAAAAGCCTCCATCCGGGCCTCGAATTCATCATCATGACCGGCTATGCTGCTGACTATTCGTATTGCGACATCATTGCCGCCGGGGCTGCCGACTTTGTGGTGAAACCGTTCGAAATGGGCAAACTGCAGTCCAAGTTGGAGCGGATCGAACGAGAAAAGCAGCTCTTTCGGCAACTCGAAAACGCCAATGCCGAACTGAACCGCACGAACCGTCTGTTGCAGCAGCAGATTGAAGAAAAGGAACGCATCGCCGAGGAGCTGCGCCACGCCAAGAGGCAGCTGGAAGAACTGCTTTCGGAAAAGGTCGGCAAATTGTCGAAAGCTGGTGAGCTGCTTCGGCAAAGCAGGGAAAGATTCAGCGAAATCAACGAACAATAAGTTCCGGTTCGGGGACCATTATGAAAGGAGGCCGCTTGAGAGCGGAGCCGCGAGAGGGTCTCATCAGGACTGCGGTAACCAGGGTTGCCGGCTGGTTTCGAAGCGAGCCAGCGGCCGGCCGGAGACGGGCGGCCGACGAGCGGAGACGTTGCATCGAGAAAACCTCCAGCTGTGAGGCCGGGCGCAGGAGATCGAACGACTCACGAAGATCCTGAATCAGCTTGCGAAGCAAAATGAGCTTCTGAAAAAGGAACGCGGCGAACTTCGCCTCAAGTGCGAGAGGGCCACTCTCGAACTGACCAGGGTGAACGAGAAGATGGCCAGGATCAGCAGAGAATACCAGGCCCTCATTGCCGAATACGAGAAACTGTTCGGCGAGCAATGAGCGGATTGGTGCGGCGGTTGCCGGGCCAACGGGTTCGCTGTCATCCCGGCGGCGTCCCCGGTGAGACCGGGAGGAACCTTGGAGTCCGGGGCAGGACCTTACGGGGTAGTGGCTTTATGAATGCTGTGTTCGATTCTTACGACCTTGCCTTACTGCTCTTGTCGGCGTTGCTGATCGCCCTCACGGTCAAGCTCATCCGATATCGGGCCGACTTTGAAGCCCAGCTCCGTGCTCGAACCGCCGAATTGCAGGAAAACCGGGAGATCTATCGGGGGTATTTTGCCACTTATCAGGGCTGCGCCTTCATCACCTCGGTGGAGGGAATTTTCATTGACTTCAATGATGCGGCCCCGGCCTTTTTCGGCTACCAGAACCGGGAAGAACTCCTCGGAGTCAGGATCACGGAGATTTTTGCCGTCCCCGCCGAGTGTGACGCTCAGTTGGCTCTGATCCGGGAAAAAGGACTCATCCGGGAGCAGCCGGTGCACTTGAAGAGGAAGGATGGCACCAGCATCTTTGCCCTGGTGACGGCAATGGCCCGGCGGGATCGCGCGGAGCGGGTCATCGGCTTCCAGGGATCGATCCGGGATATCGCCCTGCGGGAGAAGGCGGAACAGGCGATGAGGGATGCGGTCAGACGCCTGAACGACATGATCGAATTCCTCCCGGATGCAACCTTCATGATCGATCTCGACGGCAAAATCATTGCCTGGAACAGGGCGATGGAAGCCATGACCGGTTGTTCCAAGGAAGAGATGGTGGGCAAGGGTGAATATGAATACGCCATCCCCTTCTACGGTGAGCGCCGCCCGCTCCTGATCGACTACGTCCTGCGGTCGTCGGAGGAGATCCAACAGCTGGGGTATTACGAGATCCGGCGAAACGACGATCTGCTTTGGGCGGACGCCTTCATCCCCCGGTTGCATCATGGCGCCGGGGCCTATCTGTCCGGTACCGCGGCGAGGTTCTACAATGCCGCGGGTGAGGTGGTGGGCGCGGTGGAATCCATCCGGGATGTGACCCAGCGGAAACAGGCGGAAACGCACCTGCAGGAAAGTGAGAACAAGCTCAATCAAGTGCTGAAAGCGGCTCAGGACGCCATCATCATGATCGATTCCCAGGGACGGATTATCCTTTGGAATGATGCCGCGGTAAGGATGTTTGGCTATGATACGGAGGAAGCCCTGGGACGGGACCTTCACCAGTTGCTAGCCCCCGTTCGGTTTCATGAAGCCCACGCTGCGGGATTCGCCGAGTTCCGACGCACCGGGAGCGGTCCTGCCGTGGGGATCATGCTGGAACTGGCAGCCCTGCGCAAGGGCGGTGAAGAGTTCCCGGTCGAGATTTCCCTGTCGTCCCTGCTGTTGCACGGGGATTGGCATGCCATCGGCATTCTGCGGGATATCACCGAGCGGCGGCAGGCTCAAAATGAGTTGGTCGCCACCAACGCACAACTCGAGCAGGCCATTGCGCGGGCCAATGAAATGGCCTTGCAGGCCGAGCTCGCCAACCAGGCGAAGAGCGAATTCCTGGCCAACATGAGCCACGAGATTCGCACCCCGATGAATGGGGTGATCGGCATGAGCGGTCTGCTGCTCGATACCGAACTAACCGCCGAACAGCGCCAGTATGCCCAGCTCGTCCGCTCCAGCGGTGAGGCGCTCCTCAGGGTGATCAACGATATTCTTGATTTTTCAAAAATTGAAGCCCGTAAACTGGAGCTCGAAGTCCTCGACTTCAACCTGCGCGCCACCCTGGAAGATGCGGCCGAGCTGCTGGCTCTGAAAGCCGAGGAGAAAGGCTTGGAGCTGGTCTGTATGATCGATCCGGCGACGCCGTTGTGGCTGCGTGGCGACCCGGGCCGATTGCGGCAGGTCCTCGTCAATCTAGGCGGGAATGCCGTGAAGTTCACCCATGAGGGGGAAGTTGTCATTCGGGCCGGCCTGGCAAACGAGGACGACCAACAAGCCATGGTGCGCTTCACGATCGCGGATACGGGCATCGGGATCCCCGCCGACCGCATCGGTACGCTCTTCTCGCCCTTTACCCAGGTGGATGGCTCCACCACCCGCAGGTACGGAGGCACCGGCCTGGGACTCTCCATCTCCAAGCAGCTGGTGGAACTGATGGGAGGGCAGATTGCGGTCGAGAGCCGTGAAGGGAAGGGGAGCACCTTCAGCTTCACCGCCATCTTCGGAAAACAACCCCCAGACGCCCGTCATCTGTCGGCCTTGGCTGATCTGACCAACGTGCGGATTCTGGTGGTTGACGATCACCCCACCAACCGCCTGTTGGCGACCACCTTGGCCCGTTCCTGGGGTTGCCGCATCGACGAGACAAGCGATCCCAGGTCGACGCTGTCGCTGCTCCGGACGGCTGCTCGAAGCGGAGATCCCTACCAGGTTACCCTGCTCGACATGCAGATGCCGGAGATGGATGGAGAAGAGCTGGGAGGTTTAATCAAGGCCGACCCGGAGGTTCGAGACACGGTCCTGATCATGATGACCTCCCTGGGACAGCGGGGTGATGCCCGCCGCCTTGAAGGCCTTGGCTTCGCCGCCTACCTCACCAAGCCCATTCGTCAGGAACAGCTCCACGATGCCCTGGCTTTGGCACTGGGAAGAAAGACCCGTGGCACCGAGCCCACCCATCAACCGCTCATCACGCGCCATACCGTCGCCGAGGCCCGCCTGCAAGGGGCGCGCATCCTCCTCATCGAGGACAATATCACCAACCAGCAGGTCGCGGTGGCCCTGCTCAAGAAGCTCGGCTGCCGCACCGACGTGGCGGCCAACGGCCAGGAAGCCCTCGAAGCGTTACGCACCATCCCCTATGACCTCGTGCTGATGGATTGCCACATGCCGGAGATGGACGGCTTCGAGGCCACCCGCCGCATCCGGAATGCCGACTCGACTGTCCTTGACGTCACCATCCCGGTCATCGCCATGACCGCCCGCACCATGGCGGGAGACCGGGAAGAATGCCTTCAGGCGGGCATGAACGACTATCTGGCCAAACCGATCGATCTCAATACCCTGGCAGCGATGCTTGCGAAATGGCTTCCCACGAAAACCGGCAACTTGAACCTGGGGAGTGGTGGGATGAAGCTGGAATCCGCTGATTTGAAACCGGAGGCTCAAGAGGGAAGCGAGCTGGACGGTCATTTGCGGCCTTCGGGCGCCGAGTGCGCCGCCACCGTGCCGGTCTTCGACAGGACGGGCCTGGTCAGCCGAGTCATGGGGGATGAGGAGTTGCTGAAACTGGTAATCAGCACCTTCCTCGCAGAGCTCCCGGTTCAATTGGAGGCTCTGCAGGCCTGTATCGAAACCGGCGACTCCCTCGGGATGGTGCATAAGGCCCACACGATCAAGGGTGCGGCCGCCAGCATTGGCGGTGAGGCCCTTCGCGAGGTGGCCTGGGAGATGGAAAAGAACGCGACGACGGGCGACCAGAAAGCTGTGTCGGCGCTCTTTCAAGAACTGGAGAAGCAATCCCGGGCACTAGTAGCAGAATTGAAACTCGAAACTGGATAAAGCAATGAACACTCCGCGGCCCGATAAGCCCTGCCCCAAATGCGAATCTCCGGCTGGCGCTCCCCAGCCTCCACGCTCCGATCAAGGAGTTGGAGGTGCCAGTTCCCGGTTCCCGGTCCTGATCGTCGAGGACGATCCCACGTCGCGGCTTCTTCTGACGGCCATATTGCGGAAGGCAGGCCATGAGGTGGTGGCGGCGCGTGACGGTCTCCAGGCCTGGGAGCTGCTGCAGCAACCAGATGCGCCGAGACTTGCCTTACTGGACTGGATGTTGCCCGGCCTGGACGGCGTCGAACTGGTCCGGCGGGTCCGGGCCGTGCCGACCGACCGGCCTCCCTATCTCATCATGCTGACCACCCGCAGTGAGAGCGGTGACATCATAGAAGGTTTGAGGACCGGCGCCGATGACTACCTGGTTAAGCCGTGGGACCCCGGCGAACTGCTGGCGCGACTCGAGGTCGGCTGTCGCCTGATCGACCTCCAGAACCGGCTGGCTGAGAAGATTCGCGAACTGGAGCAGGCTCTGGAGCAGGTCAGAACCCTCGAGGGGATTCTTCCGATCTGCAGCTATTGCAAGAAAATCCGAGACGACCGCAACTACTGGCGCCAGGTGGAAGACTATGTGGCTTCTCACTCGGAAGCCAGATTCAGCCATGGCATATGCCCCGACTGCATGAGCAGGCACTTCCCGGAGTTTGTGGGAAAGCATGGAAAACCGCCGGAGGAGAATGCCTCCTGAGGTCGAGCAAGACCCTCCCCTAGTGCAGCGCGGCATAAGTCTCAAACCGATTAGGGCAGGTGTCTTGCTGTTCTCCTTGCCGTTGCGTTTCATGTTCATTCAACGCAACCTACAGAGAGCATCGGCCCCAGCGCGAGGATGGTAGGTTGCGTTGAGAGGAGCGAAACGCAACCTGTGTAGGGGTGCCGAACTTTCGCCGTGCTAACCCTGCTCAACCACCCTGCGGATCAATCCGGCCATGCTCCTGAGGCTCACCGGTTTCATCAAGAGCGCGGCGATGCCGCACCTGGCCATCGCTTCCCTGCTGATCTGATCGCTGTAGCCGCTGCTCAGAATGATGGGAATATCGCTTCGCAGGTTTTTGATGTTCTTGGCCAAATCGATGCCCGTCATATGAGGCATGGTGAAATCGGTGATGACCAGGTCGAAGTCCAGGGGCGTCTGGCGAAAACAGTCCAGGGCTTCGATGCTGCCGAAGCTGGCGGTCACCCGGTATCCCAGCCTTTCCAGCAATTGGGTGAGAGCTCTGGCAAGAAGCTCTTCATCGTCCACCAGCAGGATTCGTTCCTGTCCCCTGGGAAACTGCTCGGGCATGGTCTGCATTTCACTGACGGCAGAAGTGAGGCGGGGAAAGTTGAGATGAAACAGCGTGCCCTTCCCGGGTTCGCTGCGGACCGTAATCGCGCCGTGGTGATCCCTGACAATGCCGTGGACTACGGCCAGGCCCAGGCCGGTGCCTTCACCAGGGGCCTTGGTGGTGAAGTATGGGTTGAAAATGTGGCAGAGGATCTTCCGATGCATGCCATGCCCGGTGTCTTCAACGGTCAGTCTCAGATAGTCACCCGGCGCAAGCTCTGGCGTCTCAGTCACATCCAGGGGAGCGACATGATGGGGCGAAAGGCTCACCGTCAGCGTACCCCCGTTTTCGCGCATGGCATGAGCCGCGTTGGCGCAGAGGTTCATCAAGAGCTGGTGAATCTGGGTGGAGTCAGCCATGATCAGGTCGTCACCCGGCTTCACGGTTATTTCCTGGCGGACCTCGATGGTTTTCGGCAGGGAGGCCCGAATGAGCTTCATCGCTTCCCGGACAACCGTGCCCAACTGCACCGCCATTTGCTCGCGTTCATCCTTGCGGCTGAAGGCGAGAATCTGCTTCACGAGGTCCTTGGCGCGGTGAGCGGCTTTTATCACTTCCTCCAGGCTCGCCTTCTCCGGCGAATTCTCGGCCAGGGTCAAACCCGCAATCTCGGCATAGCCCATGATGATCCCCAGGATGTTGTTGAAATCGTGGGCGATGCCGCCGGCGAGCGTGCCAATGGCTTCCATCTTCTCCGCCTGGCGAAGGCGGGCTTCCAACCTGATGCGCTCGGCCTCGGCCTGCTTGCGCGAGGTGATATCGCGGATGACGCTCAGCAGCACTCTTTCTCCCCCGGTTTCGACGCCGCGGGAGCTCGCCTCGACGGGAAACGTCGTACCGTCTTTGCGCTGATGCTCCGTTTCGATGGCAAAACCTTCAGCGAAGGCCTTGGCAATCAGATCATCCGTTTGATCCCGGACGTGACGGGCACGCAGATCATGAATCTTCAGGGTGAGCATCTCTTCCCGGGTATAGCCGTACGCCTTGAGTGCCGCTTCATTGGCTTCGAGAAGCCGACCGTCGGACGCAATGAAGAGGATGATATCGTGCGCATGCCTGGAAAGAAGCTGGTAGCGTCTCAGGGCCTCTTCACCCTCTTTGCGGGCGGTGATGTCCTCAACGCGTCCTTCGTAATAGAACAATTCACCGTTGTCGTTTTGGACGGGGTAGGCATTGAAACGCGCCCAGAAGACCGAGCCGTTTCGCTTGCGCTGCCTGACTTCGAAATCCCTCACCTCTCCCCGCTCCACGATCAAGCGCTGGAACGCACGCCGATCTTCCGGATTCAGATACAATTGGTCTGCAACCGATGAGACAGCCCCCATCAGTTCTCCGGCGGAGGCATAACCGAACATCCTGGCCAGAGCCGGGTTGGCAAGGATGATGCGGCCCTCGGCGGTAGTCTGAAAGATACCCTCTACGGCGTTTTCGAACAGGTTGCGGTATCTGCTCTCGGCTGCCTGGAGCACCTGTTCGGCCTGCCACCGTTCGGTTACGTCCCAGAAGATCCCCTGGAGGCCGACCAGTCCCTGATCGGTATCGAAGAGCGGAGTCTTCATCAGATGAATGCGGCGCAGCTCACCGTCCAACCCGGGATAGAGTTCCTCCCGCTCCACTGTGCCACCGGAACCCATTACGAAGGTGTCGGCGGCTTCGTACCGATCCGCCAGCGCAGCAGGAAAAAGATCCCGACTGGTCTTGCCCAGGATTTCGGCGGAACTCCTGCCCAGGCTTGCGCAGAACTGCTGGTTCACAAACGTGTAGCAGCATTGAAGATCCTTGCGAAAGATACACTGCGGAAGGTTCTCCACCAGGGAATGGTAGAAGAGCTGACTCTCCCGGAGCGAACGGGTCCGCTCTTCCACCAGGAGTTCAAGCCGGCTCCGGTATTCCTCATTGGCGGCTTCCAGCCGCTTTTTTTCCTCAAGTAGCCCCCCGAAGTTGACGGCCCGCTCGACGGCATGCTGCAAAGCGGCTTTCTGGAACGGTTTCACCAGGTAATCGTGAGCGCCCAGCCGAACGGCCTCTGCTGCCGTTGCCACGGTCGGCCAGCCCGTGACGATGATCACCGGGGTTGTGGCAGCCTGGACTCGCAACTCCTTCAGCAATTCCATCCCCGGTACTTCCGGCAGAAGGAGGTCCAGTACTACGGCGTCAAAGGTTTGCTGATGAAGCTTGCGCTGCGCGGCAGGAACGTTCCCGGCCGTTTCCACGGAGTAGCCCACTTCTTCAAGGCATTCCGCGAAGGTCTTTGCAAGGTCTTTCTCATCATCGACTATCAGAATCCGCGCCACTGCCCGTGCCCTCACTGTCGCCTCAACACCGTGCCGGTCTCTGCCTGATAATTCCCGTCTGACCACCTCCGGTAAGAAGATCCTGACCCCGTCCGGATTGTCCGCCGGCAACTCATCTCAGAGTGCCGGACGGGCTCACGGCCCCCTACAACCGCCAGGGGCAGCGGGAAGCAAAGCAGCGGCCCGTCGGAGCAGCAGTTTCAGCTCGGCCACCCGGAACGGTTTGCGCAATGCTCCAAAAAAACCGAAAGCGGCATGATCCAACATGACGGGATCGCTGCCGTAACCGCTGGTGACGATCGCTTTGACTCCCGGATCAAGCTGGATCAAGTCGTTGATGATCTGCTTGCCGCCTCTCCCAGTGTAGACCGTCAGGTCGAGAATGACCAGATCGAAGGGTGCTCCGCCGGCTTGGGCCTCGTGGAACTTTTCCACGGCCTCCTCCCCGCCGCCGGCGGTCTCCACCAGCTCGCAGCCGAGATACTGGAGCAGTTCGGCCGCCATTTCGCAAAACATCCGATCATCGTCCATCACCAGCACTTTGCGTGGGACCCCGGCTGGTGGCTCCTGCCCCTGGTCACGGTATTCCATGACAACTGCCTCTATCGGAAGCCGACATGCCGCCGCGCTCATGCCGCCCCGATCTCCCAATGGCCCCTGCTGTACCCCTTGGCCCGAGCCATGATTGTAAAGCTGCAAGCTGGCTGCCTGGTGCCTTCAAATCCTCTGGACCAGGTCGTGCCCCGGGCCACCCCGGCCATGTTCCCGATACTTTGAGATCTTTTCCAAAACCGCCACCACCTCATGCAGATTTTGGTTCGCACTCGTATGGTAACAACACTGCAGGGACAAGGCCTGGTTCAAGGCTTCACTGCTGTCATCGGGCAAGATGAGCAGGTTGCGGACGCTCTTGAGCATCCCCTTGAGGGATACGGCCACGGCAAGATCGTGGTGAGTC
>Ga0302250_1001643_pt1 | contig 16146 bp, 17 predicted proteins | sample AAG_RA_Asp_MG_FD_193536 | JGI IMG/M metagenome (GOLD analysis project Ga0302250, IMG submission 193536) | Enriched activated sludge microbial communities from anaerobic digester in WTTP, New Holstein, Wisconsin, United States - AAG_RA_Asp | ecosystem: Engineered > Bioreactor > Anaerobic >... | reverse complement strand
GCAATGGTGATGGCAAAACAGCTGGCTCTTTTCTTGTAGCGTCATAGTTATCATTCCAGTTAACAGTATCTCTATCAATATCATTTAATAATTCTTCTCCAATTTTAGCCAACTTACATTCAGTATACCTTTGAGCAGCAGGAGGATCCCCATCAACAGAACCAAAATTACCTTGACCTCTAATTAAAGGATACCTTAAAGAAAAGTCCTGAGCCATTCTGACTAAAGCTCCATAAACAGAAGAATCTCCATGAGGATGATATTTTCCCAGCACCTCTCCAGTAACAGCAGCTGATTTTCTAAACTTTGTATCAGATCTAGCTCCCATATCATACATGGCATACAAAATCCTTCTTTGTACTGGCTTTAAACCGTCTCTAACATCAGGCAAAGCCCTAGAAACTATAACAGACATTGCATAGTCAATATAGCTCTCCTTCATTTCAGTAGAAATCTCTCTTTCTTCAACACTACCTATTGATTGAATTTCTTCTTCTTTTTTTTCTTTTTTTGCCATATTACTTTTCCTCTAAAATTACTATCTCAACCTTTTCTCCTGATGTGATGTTTTTCTTTTGAATGCTTAATTTATCTTGAGATGCTATTTCTTTTTCCCCCATTGCCTTTAAGAATGGATTTAGTCCTTTTTCCTTTTTCTTTGAATCATAACACATCGGAATAACCATTGCTGGTTCAATTCTTGTAACAATTTTAGCTGCTTCAGAATAATTAATCGTTTTGTCTCCATCTAATGGAAGGATAAGAATATCGACATTGCCTATATCTTCTAATTGTTCATCACTTATGTCTGATTCTCCAAAATAACCCAAATGACAGATTCTTATATCCTCTGCATCAATAACATAGATTATATTTTTTTGCTTCTTGTCTATCTGCAAAGAACTGATTGCTTGAACAAATACTCCTTTTCTTTCATATTCTCCACATGACGAAATAACGACCTCGTCATCGTTTATCTTTAACCCATTAGAACCAGCATGAGTATTTAATATTATATCAGCCTTAATCTTATCCTTAGAAGGATCAATAACAGTTAAAATACTGTCTTTGTCCTTAGAGACACTTGCTATTTCAAAATATGAATCTCCGTACCAAGTTATTTTCATGCTTTTTTTATTTTTAATTCTTGGAGCGGGTGAGCAGAATCGAACTGCCGTATTGTGCTTGGCAAGCACACGTACTAGCCACTGTACTACACCCGCATTTTATTATCTTCTTCTAAAGACTTACTTAATAAATTGATCCAAACTAATATTTTTTCTTTTAGTCCTGTACTTTTTCTAACCCTAATAGAACAAATTCCATTTTCTAATCTTTTAGTTGGATGCCTCCCATATATAACCTGCACTTTTTCAAATTGTTCCAATTTTATACCAACCTTATTGCTCCAAAATTTTTTACAACTTTCTTCTAAAAGATCTGGATATATAAATAAAGACAAATAAATATCTTCTTTTTCTATTTTACAAATTTCTAATAAAAACTTTTTAAACAAAACAATCATTCTATAATCAATATTTGTTAATCGAACTGGATATTTTAATTTCTGATCACCCTCTCCCCAATACAACATTATACCAGAAATAAATAAAGGCTTCGTTTTTAATTTTATAAAATCTTTTTCTGCCTCATTCTTAGCTTCCTCCCTTCTCTTTTCCCATCTTTCCCTATTAGACTTAATTAATCTTCTTATTCTCTTTTTGGAAACTCTTATAGCTTTTTCTGTTAATCTTTCTTTAATATCTTTAGACCAAGCTAAATCTTTAAACCAATAATTTAAAGTGCTTCGAGGAACGTTTAATTCTTCGCTAATTTCTTTATAGCTTAATCCCTTCTTCCTTAACCTTAAAGCTAAATGGTGATCATTTCTCATAATTGAACCTATGATAATTATATTTCTATAATATCATATCAGTTCGGATTGTAAAACTACTTTCTTCTCTGTGCCGAGGTCCGGAATCGAACCGGAATCTAATGTTTTTCAGACATTCGCCGTGACCGACTTGGCTACCTCGGCGTTACACTATGTGGACGATAAGGGACTCGAACCCCTAACCCCTTCGGTGTAAACGAAGTGCTCTACCAATTGAGCTAATCGTCCATAAAGACATCTTTCAAGGTGGGCGGGGTGGGACTTGAACCCACACGGGAATAATCCCCTACGCACCTCAAGCGTAGATGTCTGCCAATTTCATCACTCGCCCTCTTTCTCTGTCTTTTCTTCTTTTGTTTTTAATCTTGCTTTTCTTCCCTTTGCTGTTCTCAAATAATATAGCTTTGATCTTCTAACCTTTGTGCTCCTAACAATCTCTATCTTGCTAATTGCTGTAGCGTGCAATGGGAAAATCTTTTCAACACCAACTCCGTCAATTACTTTTCTTACTGTAATTGTTGCTGTTATTCCTTTTCCATGCTTTCTAGCCAAAACCTGTCCTTCAAAAACTTGAATTCTTTTTTTTGTCTTATTGTCTTTTACTTCTTTAATTTTTTGATAAACTTTTACAGTATCTCCTGGTTTTACATCTGGAAGCTCAGTCTTAGCAACTGTTTCTTCTTTCGGAGTTTCTGCTACGGTCTCTTCTTTTTGTGTTTCTTCTGCCATATTATTTTTTATTTTTATCTTCAATTGTGGGCGTATCCTGACTCGAACAGGAGGCCTTTACGATGTCAACGTAACGCTCTAACCAACTGAGCTATACGCCCTTTTGGCTTAAAAGAGCTTTTCTCTATATTATGCGATTTAAGGCGTTTAGTCAACAAAAATAAGTTACCAGAAAAACCATAAATTGTCCATATAAAAAAAGATGGGTATGCATAATTTGCTATACCCGAGAAAGTGTCAACGATCTTAAGTAGATTTATCGTTAAACACCTTTTTGTTCGCAAGATACTCTGCTCCCTTACCAAGATCGGTATTGATTGGCAAACCTCTCGCACAAGCAGGACATTCTTTTTCGGTCCATGTCTCAATTTCGAGGTCAAGAAGAGCATCGAATCTAGAGGGATTGCCAACGTCTGATGAGGAAACTTTTCCTCGATTACAAAGTGCTGAGACTCCAACTACTATACCTCCATTGGCACGAACGAGTTCAACAACTTTTTTGACAGACCCTCCTGTGGTGACAATGTCTTCAACAACCAAGACCCTCTTGCCCTTAATTACTTTGTCATATCCCCTCTTCAGGACGAATTCTTTACCATCCTTATCAGCATAAACAGAAAGGACTGTCTTTCTGGTTATTTTCTGAAGATGGTATGCGACCCATTGCGAAAGAATTACTCCTCCCACTGCTGGAGCGACAACAACTTCTATGTTGTCCTTTGTCCACCTCTTGGCCATGACTCTGCAAAGCCAATACATTTTTTCAGGATGCATATATAAAGCATCCTTATTGACGTACTCTTTTGCGTGCAAGGATGACCTCAGGACAAAATGCCCCAAAGTAATTGCAAGAAATTTGAAAATCCTCAATATCTTCTTCTGCTCAGAATATTCTTTGCTTATTTTTTTCATGTAAAGCTCCTCGTGCAGGCATTGCCTTGCCACAATAAAATACAATAAAAGCAATAAAAAAGCAAGGATTAATCCTCACTCAATTGTGCGCGTGGATGGACTCGAACCATCGACCTAGCGATTATAAGTCGCTCGCTCTAACCACCTGAGCTACACGCGCAGACTTGCTATTCTTTTATATAACAATCACTAATCGATTTCAAGGCCATAAGTATTCTCTCAGAAAGCCTAGCATCTCCCACTCCCAATCCACATGTACCATGGCAAAATCCATTTTTATGATTTATTCTACTCATCTTGCTTTCCTTTATGTATGGTTTATAAAATTGTTTTTTACTTATTTTTAATTCTTTTGCCCAAAAATTTAATTCTTTATCAATAACCATATCGCTATAAAGCTGCAAAGCGATTTTCATTTTGTCTCTTGAAACATTCATTGATTTTTCAAGCCAATAGATGAAAAATTTAATAAGCGATGGATCAGTGTTGGAAATAAAAACTTTAGCAGCTTTTTGACTTTTTGATCCCTCACCCCAATAAAGAAAAAGTCCGGCAAGATATAATTCTTTCTTACTAATAGGAAATATCTTTAATTTTTCTTGATTATAAAAAATACTTAGTCTTTCTTCTCTCTTTTTCCTCTTAGTCTCTCTGCATTTCTCTATTTTTTGCTCACAATCTCTTAACTCTCTAATTCTTTTATTTGTCAAAGGATAATCTTTAAGCCAACCACTTAAAGTGCTCTTACTTATACCTAAAGCACTTTTAATTTGGCTATAACTCATCTCTTTTTTTCTCATTTCAAGAGCTTTTTGTTTTTCTTCTTTTCTTGCCATAATCGAACCTTTAAAATAATAATATAAAAAATATTCTATAGGTTCATTTTATCACCACTTAAAAAGGCGGACAAGGCTACTTCCCTATTATCTCTTCAAACTCCTCTCTTTCTATTGTTTCCTTTTCCATTAAAGTCTTAGCAATCTTCTCTAAAACATCTTTATTTTCATCCAATATCTTTTCTGCTTCTTTCTGCGCACTTAGTATTATTCTTTCTACTTCTTTATCTATTTCTTCTGCTTTTGATTCAGAATAATCCTTACTCTCTGTCTCACTACCTAAAAATATCTCTCTTTCTCTATCACCAAATACGATTGGACCTAATTTTGACATTCCATATCTCTTAACAAGATTCTTAGCAATATTTGTTGCTTTGTTCAAGTCATCTGACGCTCCTGTTGTGACATCACCAAATTTAAGCTTTTCTGTCAAAAATCCTCCTAATAATACTGCAATCTCTGCTTCAAATTCAGACTTTGTTCTAAGCATTCTTTCTTCCTTAGGAACTTTCAAAGTATAACCAGCAGCCATTCCTCTACCAATGATAGAAATCTTTCTAACCGGCTCGGCATTAGGAGTCTTTGCACCAACTAAAGCATGACCAGCTTCATGATAGGCTGTAATCTGTTTTTCCTTGTCAGTCATAATGTGACTTCTTCTTTCTGGTCCCAATAATACTTTTTCAATTGATTCCAATAAATCACTTTGAACAATTTCTTTAGCATTCTTCTTAGCTGCTAGGATTGCTGCTTCATTAAATACATTAGATAAGTCAGCTCCAGAAAAACCAGGAGTTCTTTCAGCTACCTCTCTTAATTTAATATTATCAGCCAAAGGTTTTCCTTTTGAGTGAATTGATAAAATGTCTTCTCTCTCTTTAATATCAGGAAGATTAATAACTACTTTTCTGTCAAACCTGCCTGGTCTTAATAATGCAGGGTCAAGTACATCTGGCCTGTTAGTTGCAGCAAGAACAATAATCTTGTCATTCTGCTCAAAACCATCCATTTCAGTTAATAGTTGATTTAAAGTTTGCTCTCTTTCCTCGTGTCCCCCAGTTATTGCTGGCCCTCTTGTTTTTCCAATACTATCTAATTCGTCAATAAAGATTAAACATGGTTGTTGCTTCTTAGCAGCAGTGAATAAACTTCTAACTCTGCCTGAACCAACTCCCACAAACATTTCAACAAACGATGATCCAGCCACAGAAAAGAAAGGAACATTGCTCTCCCCTGCTACTGCTCTTGCTAAAAGTGTTTTACCACATCCAGCTGGACCAACTAACAAAACTCCCTTAGGAATTCTTGCGCCCATTTTCAAATACTTCTGAGGATTTTTTAAGAAATCAACTATTTCTTCCAATTCTTGCTTTTCTTCTTTTAATCCAGCAACATCTTTAAAAGTAATCTTTTGTTTTGGGTGTCCTTCTGCTCCAAATAGTTTAACTTTTGCTTGAGTAAAATCAAAAGACTGAGCTGCTCCCGCTTTTGCATTTCTGAAAATCATTAAAAAGAAGACTCCAAACAATAAAATTGGGAGGATAACCATAATGAATAAGCTACCTACCCAATCCCATGTCTTGTCCTGTTCTTCAAAGACAAATGATACTTTCTTTACTTTATCAACTTCAGCTCCATAATTAACCAAAGCTTCGCCAAGAGTTCCTCCTGTTTCCTTTTTACTCTCTTTAACGTTACCATCATTATAAGTAACAGTGATATCATTATTAAGAATTTTAACCTCCTTTATCTTTTCTTGATTAATATCTTCTGCCAACTGTGTGATAGAAACTTTTTCTATTCCTTCTGTTGGAATATTAAAGATGCTAAAAATAGTTCCTAAGAACACAAAAATAATAATAACCCAGAAAATATTTTTAAGGAGACCTTTGGTAGGGCTCTTCTTCATTGTTTTTTTATTTTAGTCTTAAAGACATCCAGTGCCTTTGAGGCTGGAAGCTTAGAACTTGGAATTCGTATTCCTTGTTCAATTCAAGCTTTTCTTTCATCTTGGCTTCAGAGCCAAATTCTGAAATATGTATAAGTCCTTGTATCTTAGCATCAGGATCAGTATTTGCTGTATCAGAAATCTGAACAAATGCTCCAAAAGGATTAAATCTATTAACTGATCCTTTAATAGCATCGCCTGTCTTGTAGTTAAGGTTCTGCCAAGGATCTTTCTTTAAACTCTTTAAAGATAATGAAACTCTGCCTTGAGAAATATCAATAACCTGAGCTTTAACATTTTGTCCAACTTGCACTACTTGAGCAGGATCTTCAATTAATTGCCAGTCTAGTTCTGAGATGTGAACCAATCCTTCTAAGTCTGACTCTTCGTCAGTAGCTTCTGGAAGAGTAAATTTAACAAATACTCCAAAATTAACAATTCCTGAAACTTGTCCTTCAACAACATCTCCTACTTTTAAAGACTTAATAGCTTTTTGTATTGCTTCGCTCTCTTTTGATTCTTCTGTTAAAATAACTTGTCCATTCTTTTCATCAAAATCTAAAATCTTGACTTTAACATCTTGTCCAATGAAGCCTTGAAGCTTTCTTAATATTTTAGCCTTGTCTCCTTCTGGAACTCTAGGATAGTTCTCAGGAGAAAGCTGTGAGGTTGGTAAGAAAGCTGGGATGCCAGCAACTTCTGTGATAAGACCTCCTTTATTAACCTTGCTAATCTTAACAGCAAATTCAATGTTCTGTTCTTTCTTTTCTTTAATTGCCTGCCAAGCAATTTCTTTTTCAGCCTCTCTTAATGAAAGCTCAATAAAGCCTTCTTCGTTTTCAGGACTTATAACTTTAACTGATATAGTGTCCCCTATTTTAACGCTCTTTAAAACGTTCTTAGCGTTCTGATATTCTGTACCATAAATAATGCCTGTTTTTCTAGGCCCAATATCCAAATACATGGCTAGATTCTCTATGGCAAGAATCTTTCCGTCAACAAGTTCTCCATTTCTAGGAACTTGCACGTGGTCGGTTAGTTTTTGTAATGTTTCGTTTTGCATATATCTTCTTATAGCATAAAGGTATTAGATAATCAAGATTAAAATAAAAAAATTGGGCTCCTTACGGATTACTCATTAAGATCAAAATTCATTGATCTTTTTACTGTTCCTATTGGAACATGAATTTCCCTATCGCTGAGAGTTTTTTTGTAAATAATCTCTTTGCCGAAAATAAACTCATTCAGCCATGACTGTTTAACTTGTGTGATTGTTTGATAGCGTTCTATGGCTCCGTCTAATCTATTTTCTTCAAAGATTGCTATGTCACTTGCATAGGTCCAAGCATATTTTATAGCCTCTCCATCTCTGTAGTAATATTCATATTGCCTGTAACCGTTAATATTGCCTGATGCAAAGACAAAAGATCCTTGAATGTTTTGACCATCCTCAACTGCAACAAGCGGAATGCTCTCATAAAGAATCTTTTCAGATGACAATATCGGACCATCATTGAACCCATAAAGAGTGTAAAGGGCGAACGCTGAACAAACTAGCAAAATAAACACTACAAATACCTTAAAGCCACTGTCATCTGATTCCCATTTTTCTTTTTTCTCAGTTCTTGTTAACATTATTGCTGCCAGTAATGGACATATGAGCACAATAAACGCTGGCATGTATAAAATTGCCAAAAGTGTTGAAACCGTAAAAACGACTATACCGCATCCTACATTCTCTTTGGTCTTACCCTGCCTCTTGAATTTCCGTACTGCCAGAAACATTGTAATGACTGAAAATGCGAACGCAATAACAATCTTCATTAACAACTCATTTTCTATCATCATAATCACCTGTCAAAGAGCCAACTTTCGCTAACTCTGCCATATTAATACAATAATAGACCAATTATGTCAATAATTACCTTGTGGACAACCTCTTTGACAAAATCGATTATATGGGGTAAAGTATAACCAATCCCTTAGGGGGTTTTTATTATGCTTAATAAGCAAAATAGCATCATTATACTGACTGGATTGATTGTTCTAGCTTTCTCGGCACTGACATTAACTCTAGAGGCTAAAACGGATAATACTAACTATTTAGCCCAAAGTTACTTGTCAGAAAAGAGTAACTCTCCTGCCTTCTTGGCAACAGAGGACAGAGTAACGGACAATAATGAAAAGACGTATAAAAAGATAAAGGTAATTGTAACTGCATATTCCTCAACTGAATGGCAAACAGATGATACCCCTTTCATAACCGCGAACGGTTCTACTGTAAGGGAAGGAATAGTAGCTAATAATATGTTACCTTTCGGAACAGAAATCAAAATCCCAGAACTATATGGAAATAAAGTATTTACTGTAGAAGACAGAATGCATACAAGAAAAGGATCATACTGGGTAGACATATGGTTCCCTACTCTAGAAGAGGCTAAGGCCTTCGGAGTAAAGGAAGCTTATGTAGAAGTCTTAGAGATATAAAAACGCACATCATTTCTGATGTGTGTTTTGTTTTAAAAAAATAAGGACATTGATAAATCATGTCCATATATTAAATTTATTTTTCCATTTTTCGATAACTTTCCATGCTTTTTGATGAGCAATGCCTTGGTAGTTTCCTGGCGAATAAATAACCGCTCTTTGCTTTTCGCTCATCCTTTCAAGATAATCCTGTATCTCGGAATCGTTTCCAAGAACCTCCTGAAAAGATTTTTTCTCTGCTTGAGCTTTAAGAGTAAGAACTCTTACCTTTTCATGAGCACTTGGGTGACCCATGGCAGAAAGTATAATCTGCAAAGGTTCAGCAGATATTAATCCTCCCTGCATTTCAAAATTCCTATCAATATTTTTGTAGTCAACCCTCAACTTGCTCATTGTTTTCTTAAGTCTTTTTGCGGTTGAAACAGTATAAGCAATCATCTCTCCGTAAGTTCTTGCTGACGCAGAATTTGTAAGATCACGTTGATGATCACTTATTTCATCCATGAACACTGTCATCATTCTTGGCATGATCACTTTTCAGAGGCTTTTTGCATTTTCGAAATTAATCGGATTGCGCTTTTGGGGCATGGTTGATGAACCAACCTGGCTCGTATCAAACTCCTCCCCCACTTCTCCGATTTCACTCCTCTGAAGATTTCTCATGTCGTCAGAAAGATTTGCAAGAATACTTGAAGTGATAACAACTTCACATAATAATCTTGCCAAAGCATCCGGCGGAACAATCTGAGTTGAATATTCAGCTGAAATCAATCCAAGTTCATTAAGAACTTCTTCTTCAAATTTTTCTGGATCATCAAAAAATAATGAAGACGCATTATATGCTCCAACTGCCCCAGAAAATTTACCGGGAAGATCGTTTGATAGTCTTGAAAGACAATCTATTGAATTCCCAAGCCGACTCACATAACCAGCTAAAGCAAATCCGAATGTGATTGGAACAGCATGCTGTCCATGTGTTCTCCCAATTTGCACGGTTCCTGCATAAAAATGGGCTTTGTTAGCAAGAACTTTTTCAAGCTCAATCAAAACTGGAACAAGAACTTTTTGGACAACATCTTTATATCTAGCAGCGTTTGCTGTGTCAATAATGTCAAAAGATGTTGCTGTCATGTGCACATATGGTTTTGCCTCATTGCTAACCCTTTTTTGAATGCAATTAACAAGGGCTCGAATATCGTGCTTGATTCGGTCTTCTTCTTTATAAATTTCTTCGGTTGTTATTTCTTCACAAGCTTTTTCAACTTCTTCAACGACTCCTTGAGAGCAAACGCCTCTGCGGGCAAGAACCCTTACAAGTGCAATCTCTGTTCTCAGTTTATACTCAGTAAATCCATTTTCCGAAAGATATTTTGCTACTTCATCATCCCAGTAACGGTAGTCAACTGGCGAAAGACTATCATAAACATCACGCATAGCCATAATCATTTCACTCCTTTTTCTGTTTGTAAGTTGCAACTAAGCTTAAAGCTTAGTTATTGACTTCAAGCTACATCAGAATATCTAAAAAAGCAAGGATAAATAAAAACAGGCAAAAACCTGTTATTATTGTGTGCCTCGGGTGGGACTCGAACCCACAAGGGTGTTACCCGCAGCATTTTAAGTGCTGTATGTTTACCAGTTTCATCACCGAGGCATGTATTTACTTTTTACGACCACGATAGTTTGGTTTCAAACTATGACAATTGGGACAAAGTATTTTTAAATTACTTAAACAATTATTACTAGAATCTCCATCAATATGATGCAACTCTAATGGCAATCTACCATCTAAACTTTTCTTTGCCCATCCACACTCTTCGCAATGAGAAGGCTTTAATCCTTCCTTAATTAATCTATTTTTAAGTTTATAGCTTTGAAAACTGCTTCCTTTTATCAAAATCTCCTTTAGAGGTATTTTAGGTGTAAATAAAAACTCTAATCCCCTGTTCCACCCCTTACCTTTAAAATGAGATATATCAAAGCCACAATCTTTTATATATTTTTTTAATTGCGAATAATTTCCTCCAGCAGCTTTTAAATTTAACTTATTTAAAACCTGCCTATAACTATATGAGTTTTTTACTGCTTGCTCTAATTGCGTATTTGTCCATGATCTTTTGCTCATAGATTAATTATACAATTAGGAATACTCATAAGTCAATGAATCTCGTGCCTTTACCCTTCTGAAAAAGTGAGGCGTGGGCGGGAATTGCACCCGCGCATAAGAGTTTTGCAGACTCTTGCCTTTCTGCTTGGCCACCACGCCCTACCACATTAAAACATTATCAATTTTCTTCTTCTTTTTCAATACTATCCTTTTTTATCTTAGTTAACAATTCCTCTATTCTTCCTGCTTCAATTGTTTTCTTTTCTTTTAAGAATTGTATTCTTGGGACAGGTCTCATTCTTAATATCTTGTTTAATCTTTGCTGTAAGAAATAAACATGCCTATTAAGCAATGCAAGGATGTCTTCAAAATTATCTTCTGGAATAACAGAAATGTATACTTTACCCTCAAAAAGATTATTAGAACATTCTACTCTGGTAATTGTTAGTAAATTGCCTGGATATATATCTATTTCTTTGAGAATAAGACTACCTAATTCTTTTTGAATCAAACTATTAACTTTATCTACTCTATCTACTGTCATTAAAGTTCTTCTTTAACGTACTCTTCTTTATATGCAACCAATTCATCGCCTTCTTTGATTCTTTCACTGCCTTGATACAATATTCCACATTCCTTTCCTTTTTTAACAACATCGAAGTCTTTTTTATTAGCTTGCAATTCAACTATCTTTCCATTCCCTATTTTTTCATTATCTCTAAATATTTCCAACAAAGCTCCTTTTTGTATCTCCCCTTCTGTAACATTGCCTCCCACTATCTGTCTATTCTTTTCTGTTCTAAAAATAGCAACTACTTCCATTTTACCCAAGTCTGTTCTTTCTTTTTCTTTGGTTAATTTTCTTTCCATTAACTCTCTAACTTTTTGAGTTAAATCGTATATTAACTCAAAATCATATATTCTTGTTTTGTTATTTTCTGCTGTAATTTCTGCAATCTTGTCTTTTTTAACTCTAAAGGCCAAAACAACTGCTTCGCTACTCTTGGCCATTTTAATATCTTGGTCAGCAATATCTCCTACTTCTGACTTAATAATTCTCAAACAGACTTTGTCTTGCGGTAAAGTTTTTAATATTTCTTCAATTGCTTCTAATGATCCGTATGCATCTCCTTTAATAATTAAGTTCAAACATTTTTGATCAGGAGACATTTCAACAACTTCCCTCTTTTCTTTTTTCTTAACGTTCTGCTTAGCTTCATCGTATGAATTATAAACAAAGAATTTTTCTCCAACCACTGGAACAGATTCAAACCCAACAATAATTCCTGGTTGAGATGGTTTTGCTTCTTTAATTTCTTTTCCTAAAAAATCTTCTAAGTTTTTAACCTTTCCCACTGAAGTGTTTGTTCCTATATAGTCTCCTTGTTTTAAAATTCCTTGTTCTATTAAGATGGTTGCTGTTGGCCCTCTCTGATGGTCAAGATATGATTCAATAATAGCCCCTGTTGCATTAACACTAATATCTGCTTTTAATTCTTCCATTTCTGCAACCAAAAGAATTAAATCTAATAAATCATTAATACCTTGTCCTGTTTTAGCAGAAATTTCTACGCAAGGAATCTTCCCTCCAATTGATTCAACCCAAATATCTTCTCTGCCTAGTTGCTGTTTAACCATTTCTGGATTAGCTCCTGGCTTATCAATTTTATTCAAAGCAACAATAAGGGATAATCCTTCAGCATTTTTAATATGTGTTATGGCCTCTTTTGTTTGTTTTTTAATTCCTTCGCAAGCATCAATAACAAGGATAGCAATATCAGCTATTTTAGAACCTCTAGATCTTATCGCTGAAAAAGCTTCGTGCCCTGGGGTATCAATAAAAGTTATCTTGTGGCTATCGTGCTCTATTTCATATGCACCAACGTGCTGAGTAATTCCACCTGCTTCTTTTTCTAATATATTAAACTCCCTAATAGCCATCAAAAGAGACGTTTTACCATGATCAATATGACCCAAAACAACCACTACTGGTGGCCTAGTTGCCATATTTTCTTGTTTTTTATTATTAATCATGTTTTTTCTTCGCTATATCTATAGCTCCTATTTCCTCTTTTGACAACTGGTATTGAGACTCTCCATTAATAATGGGTTTTGAAAATACCCTGCTTTTATCTTGAGAAAAAATAGATGTGATGACAAATCCATAATTTCTTTCATCTAAAACTGCCAATGAAAAACTCTGATCTCCCCCTCTTTCATTAAAGGGATTATATCTCACTAGTCCTATTTTTTTTAACGATAACGAACTTTGTTTTTTTATATTATTTATTTCTAAAGAAAGCTCTGCTAACTTATTCTGCAAATCTTCTATTTCTTTAGATGCTTCTTCTAGGCTATTTATTGTTTTTTCTTTCTTGGAAAAAGAAAACATATCTTTATTTGAGAAGAGTTAATTCTCCTTTAGAGGTTAATAATTAAAGGTTATCACTTTTCATTTCTAAAAGCAATCAAAAAATTAGGAAAATCATTATCGTATTTCATTTCTCTTGGAATTATGTATGGAAAATTAAATCCAAAGAAATTAACTAATTTGTTTGCTATTTTTCCTTTTATTATTTTAAAGCCAAAAAATCTTTTTGTTTGTTTTTTATATTCTTTAAAATCAGGAAAGGTATTGATAAGAATGTTTGCAGCGTATAGCCCCCAGATCAGCCCTCCCCCACTCCATGGCTTAGTGAGTCCCATTGCATCTCCGCAAAGGGTAATCTTGAGATTATCTGGAATAATTAATCCTTGCGGAACTAAAGCTGAAATATATTTTCTATCTTTAATGTTTTTAACATCTAATAATTCATCTAAAGCTTGTTTAGCTTTATTCGATTCTCCTAAAGCTCCGTATTCTACAAAACAACCTCTTGGTATTTCCCAAGTAAATCCAGATGGCATAGCATATGTTTTAGTTATTTGAGAATTATCTTTTTTCTGTTCAAAGACTTGTATGCCTATTCTCATTTCTGGATTAGATAATCCTAATTCCTTTCTCACAAATGATCCTGCCCCATCACAACCGATTATTTTATCAAACCCTTGAGGAATTTCTTTTAACTCTTGCCCTAAAAATAATTTAACATTATTCTTTTTGTTTAACTCAAGAAGAATCTTAATCAGTTTATCTCTATCTAAAACTAAATGCTTGGGACAAAAATTAAGTTTAATTGTTTTCTTAGGAAAGCCTATTTCACATGAACTGATTACATTCTCCAAACAATCATCTATATTAGGAATAAAATCTTTTATTCTCTCAGAAACCAAAGTAGAACAACTTTTAAATCCTATATCTTCTTCCTTTTTTCTATCATATACAAAAACCTCATGACCCAAATTACTGAGCTTCCATGAAAGATATAGTCCTATTACTCCCCCACCAATTACACAAACTTTAAGTTTTTTGTTGTCCATGTTTTTGGAGGATGATAATTATTGGAGCGAGTGAAGGGAATCGAACCCTCATGTATAGCTTGGAAGGCTATCGCTCTGCCATTGAGCTACACTCGCACGACTCAAACATTCGGGGCACTGAGATTCGAACTCAGAATAAATCCTCCCAAAGGACTCGTGATAGCCGTTTCACTATGCCCCGGCTTCACATTGATTTCTTTTATATCATTTTTAATCATTCCCGTCAAAACAGTTCCTTGCCTTTTCCCTGTATTTTTGGTATTAATTATATATCACGTCCCCGTAGCTCAATAGGATAGAGCGACAGACTTCTAATCTGTAGGTTGTGCGTTCGATTCGCGCCGGGGACACACGAATAAATTAATGGTGGCGCAAGAATCTGTACAGGTTCATGTGTTGACGTCGCCTATTAACAATTGGTATAATTATAATAATGCCTATTGTTAAATGTAAAATTTGCAAAAAAGAATTTTACGCAAAACCCAATTGGATCAAAAGGGGTTGGGGTAAGTTTTGCTCAAATGAATGTCGTCGCAAAGGACAACTAAAAGGTAAAATTGTAAGCTGTGAAATTTGTGGCAAAGAAATATGGAGGAAGCCTCAAAGTCTAACTCACTCTAAGAGTGGTAAATATTTTTGCTGTAAGGCTCATCAAACTCTCTGGAGAAATAGATTATTTTCTGGGGAAAAACATTGGAATTGGAAGAATGGAGAAAATGTAAAATACAAATCGATATTGATTAAAAATAATGTAAAAGAAATTTGTAAGATATGCAACAATAACGATAAAAGAATACTCGCAGTTCATCATATTGATGGAAACCATCAAAACAATGCTCTTGATAATTTGGTATTTTTATGCCACAATTGTCATCACTTGGTTCACTTTCATAATATTGATATTCCTAAATAATCATGGTGGCTATGGTGTAACAGTAGCACAATACCCTGTGGAGGTATTTGCACGGGTGCAAATCCCGTTAGTCACCCATCATACTTTAAAACTCCCTCTCGGGAGCTTTAATCTTATTCTTTATTTCCTCTCCTTAAGAACCGTCTCCAAATTAATCTCTTCTCTATTTCTTAAAACTAATATATATATTTTCTCTCCTATTGCACAACTAGAAAGGATATCGTTAAGGCTATTGTCTTGAGTTATTTTCTTTCCATTAATCTCAAGAATAATATCATATTCTTTTAACCCAGCTGATTCAGCACTAGATCCCTTTGCCACGGCTGGCTCTCCAAACATTTCTCTCACAACCAATGCTCCGTAATGACAATCTATTTTATTAGCCTTAGCTATTTGTTCGTTCAATATGACGTATTTAACTCCTAGATATGGCCTTTTCACCCTTCCCTCCTTTCTAACTTCTGCAAGATCTTCTTTGATATAATTAATTGGCAAAGCAAAGCCAATATTTTCTGCTCCCATAATCATGGCTGTATTAATCGCAATCGCTTCTCCATCCATATTAACTAAAGGTCCTCCTGAATTTCCAGGATTAATAGCAGCATCTGTTTGGATTAATCCTCTCAAACAAGTTGCTTTAGAGCTACAATTCAAATTATAGCTATGAGCTGTAATCTTCCTACTTAGTCCAGAAACTATACCTACTGATAATGTATCTTCAAACTCTCCTAAGGGATTGCCAACAGCCATTACTGTTTCTCCAAGTTCAACCTTGTCTGAATCACTTAATTTCATAAATGGTAAGCTATTGTCAGAATCTATTTTAAGTATTGCTGTATCAGTCAAGGGATCTCTCGCTAAAACTTTGGCCTTATACATATGATCAGGGTCAACAATAAC
>Ga0302250_1001639_pt1 | contig 16162 bp, 20 predicted proteins | sample AAG_RA_Asp_MG_FD_193536 | JGI IMG/M metagenome (GOLD analysis project Ga0302250, IMG submission 193536) | Enriched activated sludge microbial communities from anaerobic digester in WTTP, New Holstein, Wisconsin, United States - AAG_RA_Asp | ecosystem: Engineered > Bioreactor > Anaerobic >... | reverse complement strand
GGACTATATATACCCCTGCAAACACGTTTCAATCCTTGTTTTAATGGATAGTAGAGTAAAAACTTCGGATCGCGCATATTCCCCGTTCGCGATATTCAGTTTCAATCCTTGTTTTAATGGATAGTAGGATAAAAATACAGCCCGAGCCGGGAAGCCCGCAAGCGAGCCACGCCGTTTCAATCCTTGTTTTAATGGATAGTAGGATAAAAATAGGTCTATCATACTATTTACCTCATCTCCAATTCCATGTTTCAATCCTTGTTTTAATGGATAGTAGGATAAAAATAGGTATGTCCTACATTCGGAAATACACATACCCGACGAGTTTCAATCCTTGTTTTAATGGATAGTAGGATAAAAATCAATAACTTAACTTTTTTTTCCGACTATATATAATTAGTTTCAATCCTTGTTTTAATGGATAGTAGGATAAAAATAATAATATTCTTTGTTATTGACTATCACTTTTTCCATGTTTCAATCCTTGTTTTAATGGATAGTAGGATAAAAATGTCCCATAAAGTATATGAGTAGCCATTATTCCCCTAAGTTTCAATCCTTGTTTTAATGGATAGTAGGATAAAAATATGACCCGAATGTTTTAGGTTATTATGGGATAGATGTTTCAATCCTTGTTTTAATGGATAGTAGGATAAAAATGAAAGTTAATTTCTTCAGAAGTTACAGTTACTTCATGTTTCAATCCTTGTTTTAATGGATAGTAGGATAAAAATTTTCTCAATTAAACAGGGATTTAGAAAACCGAGAAGAGTTTCAATCCTTGTTTTAATGGATAGTAGGATAAAAATGGATAGAAAACCGGTAAAGGTTTTCCGTTTTCATCGTTTCAATCCTTGTTTTAATGGATAGTAGGATAAAAATCAAATACATAGGTTTGGGTGTATCATCATCAGAAAAAGTTTCAATCCTTGTTTTAATGGATAGTAGGATAAAAATTGGATAAGGATAAACCCTGTAAAAAGTTTGCATTCCAAGTTTCAATCCTTGTTTTAATGGATAGTAGGATAAAAATTTAGTAGTTTCTACCGAACAGTATGAAGGAGAAATGTTTCAATCCTTGTTTTAATGGATAGTAGGATAAAAATGAGTTCAAGGACGCTGGGATAGCCAATTCAGGCATCCGTTTCAATCCTTGTTTTAATGGATAGTAGGATAAAAATTCATAAGCTGCGTCATCGTTTTGCACGATGACTGTGGTTTCAATCCTTGTTTTAATGGATAGTAGGATAAAAATGATTATACTTATCATAATAGCGTTTAACAAAATCTAGTTTCAATCCTTGTTTTAATGGATAGTAGGATAAAAATAGTATTATATGGGCTGTGGGGAATTATTTCTTTCTCGTTTCAATCCTTGTTTTAATGGATAGTAGGATAAAAATAGGATATTGGTTGTTCTATCAATGCATTGTTAACAGTTTCAATCCTTGTTTTAATGGATAGTAGGATAAAAATTAGTGACTGAATCTCCCCAAAAAAAACGGATTTCTTGTTTCAATCCTTGTTTTAATGGATAGTAGGATAAAAATAGTGGTAATTCCCTACCGAAAATGGTAGGATAAACAGTTTCAATCCTTGTTTTAATGGATAGTAGGATAAAAATGAATGAAGCAGGCAATGAAGAAGGGATCTAATTTTTCGTTTCAATCCTTGTTTTAATGGATAGTAGGATAAAAATATTGTTTTGGCATTCTGGTCAATATTTATGTAATCGTTTCAATCCTTGTTTTAATGGATAGTAGGATAAAAATAATAGTGCCTTGCCGATAGCCCGTCCAGCACTTCCGTTTCAATCCTTGTTTTAATGGATAGTAGGATAAAAATATATTTGAGACCAATTTATAGAAGTGTTATTAGAAAGTTTCAATCCTTGTTTTAATGGATAGTAGGATAAAAATCAAACCAAAGGAGGTTCAAAATGGAAAAAATTCAAGGTTTCAATCCTTGTTTTAATGGATAGTAGGATAAAAATCGTGTGAATCAGAATTAGATGCTTTTTTATCTCGGCTTGTTTCAATCCTTGTTTTAATGGATAGTAGGATAAAAATGTTCCTGATTGCGGGCAATGGGTTCGAATTCATCGCGGTTTCAATCCTTGTTTTAATGGATAGTAGGATAAAAATATTTCAAATGCGGATAATTCCCGAAGAGGCATATCTGGTTTCAATCCTTGTTTTAATGGATAGTAGGATAAAAATTCGTCTGGAAACATTGATTGAGTTTCCATTATGTCATGTTTCAATCCTTGTTTTAATGGATAGTAGGATAAAAATAAAACTCCATTACAATCACCTACTGGTTGTTTGATGTTTCAATCCTTGTTTTAATGGATAGTAGGATAAAAATTTCTCAGTATTTAGCCCTTCTTTTTCCAGGTATGCCTGTTTCAATCCTTGTTTTAATGGATAGTAGGATAAAAATTACGACCTGGTAATAAATATTCCTCAAGAGGTCATGTTTCAATCCTTGTTTTAATGGATAGTAGGATAAAAATGAAACAACAGGATAATAATGGCAATTGCACATAAGAGTTTCAATCCTTGTTTTAATGGATAGTAGGATAAAAATCTCATTTTAATTTCTCCTTTAAGAATGAAGGCAGGAGTTTCAATCCTTGTTTTAATGGATAGTAGGATAAAAATAGTTCTCCTTCTTTTTGTGCAGATTGGCATACATAGTTTCAATCCTTGTTTTAATGGATAGTAGGATAAAAATGGTGAATATAAGGAGGTAAATTATGTTCAATCTGTTGTTTCAATCCTTGTTTTAATGGATAGTAGGATAAAAATGCTTCCACAATTGTAATTACTTGTTCTGAATTCTCCATGTTTCAATCCTTGTTTTAATGGATAGTAGGATAAAAATTTATGCACAAAATCCATTGCTATATCATATATTTTATGTTTCAATCCTTGTTTTAATGGATAGTAGGATAAAAATTGCAGGACTTGACGTCCCGCTTTATTTCATTTACAGTTTCAATCCTTGTTTTAATGGATAGTAGGATAAAAATCATAGAGTGATAAAAGTGACAAACCTTCATCTGTCAGTTTCAATCCTTGTTTTAATGGATAGTAGGATAAAAATTTTAATCGTCATTATGGAACTTTCCCCGTAAGCTATGTTTCAATCCTTGTTTTAATGGATAGTAGGATAAAAATTCAAGAAATATGGCTATGAAAAAGAGCTTGGTTCAGGTTTCAATCCTTGTTTTAATGGATAGTAGGATAAAAATCCCATAATAACCTAAAACATTCGGGTCATCATTATGAGTTTCAATCCTTGTTTTAATGGATAGTAGGATAAAAATTCTATAATATTTGTTTGATTATGAGGCAACAATCTGTTTCAATCCTTGTTTTAATGGATAGTAGGATAAAAATAGTTCTCCTTCTTTTTGTGCAGATTGGCATACATAGTTTCAATCCTTGTTTTAATGGATAGTAGGATAAAAATTATTCCTCGTGCAAGAAAATCCTCTAAAGACCATTTAGTTTCAATCCTTGTTTTAATGGATAGTAGAGTAAAAACCAATCCTGAACCTCAAAACCCGTTGGAAGTGGATAATGTTTCAATCCTTGTTTTAATGGATAGTAGAGTAAAAACCAAATCAGATAGAAAACAATACTCAATCTCTGAAGAGTTTCAATCCTTGTTTTAATGGATAGTAGAGTAAAAACACAAAAAAAGGGGTACTCATAAATGAGTGCTTTTACAGTTTCAATCCTTGTTTTAATGGATAGTAGAGTAAAAACAGTGACCAAGTCACTTTTGGTTATGCTGTTTTTGGGTTTCAATCCTTGTTTTAATGGATAGTAGAGTAAAAACAAGAATAATTAATGGTTATAATTTTAGATTGATAAGGTTTCAATCCTTGTTTTAATGGATAGTAGAGTAAAAACCGCATCGCTGTCGTATCAGCAATTTTATCTCTACTCAGTTTCAATCCTTGTTTTAATGGATAGTAGAGTAAAAACTCTTATATCATGAATATCAATATTTTTTATATTGCAAGTTTCAATCCTTGTTTTAATGGATAGTAGAGTAAAAACTGAAAAAAATCCCCCTTCTGAATCTCAACTTCAAAGTTTCAATCCTTGTTTTAATGGATAGTAGAGTAAAAACCGTGATATTCTACGGCATATTGAGACATGTCCCCTTTAGTTTCAATCCTTGTTTTAATGGATAGTAGAGTAAAAACCTATAGGATTGGATTTGAAAAGTGAAGACAGTTTCAGTTTCAATCCTTGTTTTAATGGATAGTAGAGTAAAAACAGTATGGTCTGCCTTTTTGGTTTGGGAATATTACTGTTTCAATCCTTGTTTTAATGGATAGTAGAGTAAAAACAATTATTTGAATGTTCCTATTTGGAAACATAAAGAGTTTCAATCCTTGTTTTAATGGATAGTAGAGTAAAAACCCTGTTAAGAGAGAAAGATAATACTCTCGATACTATGTTTCAATCCTTGTTTTAATGGATAGTAGAGTAAAAACACCAAAAGAAAAAATATAAGAAGAAAAAATGATTAAGTTTCAATCCTTGTTTTAATGGATAGTAGAGTAAAAACCTTGAAGATTGCCCATAGGATATTCAAATCCTAAATAGTTTCAATCCTTGTTTTAATGGATAGTAGAGTAAAAACTTTTCAAGGTTAATTGTCTAATGAACCAATTTAATGGGTTTCAATCCTTGTTTTAATTGATAGTAGAGTAAAAACAGATAAGCGAGCTCTACTGAATGCCATAAATCTTAAGTTTCAATCCTTGTTTTAATGGATAGTAGAGTAAAAACTTAAGCGCTGATGAAGGAACAAGTTGGGACAATGTTCGTTTCAATCCTTGTTTTAATGGATAGTAGAGTAAAAACAAAATTGCTTTTATAGCCAGGTGGTTTTATCAAATCGTTTCAATCCTTGTTTTAATGGATAGTAGAGTAAAAACATTTGAGACAAAATTAGAAGAAATGGCAAAAGACAGTTTCAATCCTTGTTTTAATGGATAGTAGAGTAAAAACTTATCTGCAATTATTTTAATCTCGTCTATTGAACAAGTTTCAATCCTTGTTTTAATGGATAGTAGAGTAAAAACGCAAGTGTAAGAAGTGGTGGGAAGATGAGGAAATGCGGTTTCAATCCTTGTTTTAATGGATAGTAGAGTAAAAACAATAGAGATGATATTCAAGTCAACTTTGATAATGAAGTTTCAATCCTTGTTTTAATGGATAGTAGAGTCAAAACTTCTTCTAACATATTTTTATCGTGCCAATATATACAGTTTCAATCCTTGTTTTAATGGATAGTAGAGTAAAAACCTGATTGAAAAATTGGTTCCATCATATTGAGTGGAAAGTTTCAATCCTTGTTTTAATGGATAGTAGAGTAAAAACGAATGAAAAACATGGGATTTATTCAACTGGAATTTGTTTCAATCCTTGTTTTAATGGATAGTAGAGTAAAAACATATTCAATGTTGGCAATAGGGATGATGGCAGAAATAGTTTCAATCCTTGTTTTAATGGATAGTAGAGTAAAAACTATTAATCCATAATATATAATCTGATTCAAATTTTCTGTTTCAATCCTTGTTTTAATGGATAGTAGAGTAAAAACCTCTTCTGTAACCAATGATATATGTATCTTCCTGCAGTTTCAATCCTTGTTTTAATGGATAGTAGAGTAAAAACACTGTTCCCATCCAAGCCATCTATAGTGATTACGAGTTTCAATCCTTGTTTTAATGGATAGTAGAGTAAAAACCGCCTTGTTTCTGTCTAAATGTGGTATCTTCACAATGTTTCAATCCTTGTTTTAATGGATAGTAGAGTAAAAACTTACCACCATATGAAGAAGATGGTTCTATCTACTTGTTTCAATCCTTGTTTTAATGGATAGTAGAGTAAAAACACGGATGTATAGACTTCTTGTTAATGAATGGGTTCCGTTTCAATCCTTGTTTTAATGGATAGTAGAGTAAAAACTGATTACAGAAACTCAATGTGGAAGGAGGGAAGTTAGTTTCAATCCTTGTTTTAATGGATAGTAGAGTAAAAACAATTAGGGCAATTTCTTATATCCAATTAATTCTAAGTTTCAATCCTTGTTTTAATGGATAATAGAGTAAAAACCTTCGCCTATGGACTTGCTGTATTATATCCTATGCCGTTTCAATCCTTGTTTTAATGGATAGTAGAGTAAAAACACAACGCGTCCCGAAGGAAGAGCAAGTATAATATGCAGTTTCAATCCTTGTTTTAATGGATAGTAGAGTAAAAACGGGGAGCATTAGGATTACGTTTACGCCCAGATTCCAGGTTTCAATCCTTGTTTTAATGGATAGTAGAGTAAAAACACATCTGGGGCGAAGGGAAATTACTAGTCCTTAATGAGTTTCAATCCTTGTTTTAATGGATAGTAGAGTAAAAACTGGAGCGTTTTACGTTAATTCGAATTACAGTTCTGGGTTTCAATCCTTGTTTTAATGGATAGTAGAGTAAAAACAACTCCGGGGAGCAATAGCAGATGATAAGGTATAAGTTTCAATCCTTGTTTTAATGGATAGTAGAGTAAAAACGCAAGGGCATAAAATACTACGAATTAGAGAGGTTTGTTTCAATCCTTGTTTTAATGGATAGTAGAGTAAAAACATGTTTTTTAGTGGCAAGATAGACCGGGATAAAGCGTTTCAATCCTTGTTTTAATGGATAGTAGAGTAAAAACATGTTTTTTAGTGGCAAGATAGACCGGGATAAAGCGTTTCAATCCTTGTTTTAATGGATAGTAGAGTAAAAACCCACTGGAGGTGTGAGATGACATACGATGAGAAATTCGTTTCAATCCTTGTTTTAATGGATAGTAGAGTAAAAACAGATTCTGAATGGGATTGTGAAACAACTGGATACGGGTTTCAATCCTTGTTTTAATGGATAGTAGAGTAAAAACCGTGTTTAAGCTTATTTCTGATTATGACAGTCAGTGGTTTCAATCCTTGTTTTAATGGATAGTAGAGTAAAAACAGTTTACATTGCAGGAATTCTTCCCATTGGTCTGGGGTTTCAATCCTTGTTTTAATGGATAGTAGAGTAAAAACCTCCTGAATTTCCGCCATCTGCTGCACCGGTGCTGTTTCAATCCTTGTTTTAATGGATAGTAGAGTAAAAACCCAGGCTCTTCACCTGGTCCTTTTTGACTGAACGCTGTTTCAATCCTTGTTTTAATGGATAGTAGAGTAAAAACTAAGCCATATTTATGCCTCTGAAGTTTCCGAAGCATAGTTTCAATCCTTGTTTTAATGGATAGTAGAGTAAAAACATAAGGTTGATTATTGCTGTCTGCGGATACACCTTGTTTCAATCCTTGTTTTAATGGATAGTAGAGTAAAAACGGTGACAGTGAGAGTTACTCCATGTCTACCAAACCCGTTTCAATCCTTGTTTTAATGGATAGTAGAGTAAAAACCTTGCCCTCCTAATTTCGCATCACCAATAATATAATAGTTTCAATCCTTGTTTTAATGGATAGTAGAGTAAAAACCCTTGTGGGGGCAATTTTATACCAAAGAAATTGAATTGTTTCAATCCTTGTTTTAATGGATAGTAGAGTAAAAACACAGCTTGGACGGTGGCGAAGGGGCAGGCGAAGAAGTTTCAATCCTTGTTTTAATGGATAGTAGAGTAAAAACTGCCGGTACTCACGATACCCCGCCATCACCTCCAGAGTTTCAATCCTTGTTTTAATGGATAGTAGAGTAAAAACAAAGATTATATTGATACTATTTCTGATAGCTATGTGTTTCAATCCTTGTTTTAATGGATAGTAGAGTAAAAACAGATTCAATGTCTGCCGAGGCGATAACAATTGTTCAGTTTCAATCCTTGTTTTAATGGATAGTAGAGTAAAAACAAGGGGAGGTTTAGAATGAAAAATATGGGATTTATTGTTTCAATCCTTGTTTTAATGGATAGTAGAGTAAAAACTTTATTTGGCTTATCCTCTATCAGGACGCTATAATAGTTTCAATCCTTGTTTTAATGGATAGTAGAGTAAAAACAGTCATACTTGGCGGAATATTGTCATACATATAGAGTTTCAATCCTTGTTTTAATGGATAGTAGAGTAAAAACTCGGGATTGGCATATACGGCTTGGGTCTCATATTGAGTTTCAATCCTTGTTTTAATGGATAGTAGAGTAAAAACAGACGGTCAGGAATAAGGGATGCTCAGTCCCATCTAGTTTCAATCCTTGTTTTAATGGATAGTAGAGTAAAAACCTCACGATAGAGGAATTGGAAAAAAAGGAATTGCTTGTTTCAATCCTTGTTTTAATGGATAGTAGAGTAAAAACGGTTATTACATTGTCAAGAAGGAAATCTGTTTGCTTGTTTCAATCCTTGTTTTAATGGATAGTAGAGTAAAAACTTGATTGACTTATCTATCTATCCTATTGCTATTTATGTTTCAATCCTTGTTTTAATGGATAGTAGAGTAAAAACTTTGCTATTCCTTTACTTTGTGAATGGCAAAGATAGTTTCAATCCTTGTTTTAATGGATAGTAGAGTAAAAACAAAGAGAATACAAGAGAAAAAAAAGTCGGAAAATCTAGTTTCAATCCTTGTTTTAATGGATAGTAGAGTAAAAACAATAATTTGCATTTTACTAAAAATGAGTTATATTAGTTTCAATCCTTGTTTTAATGGATAGTAGAGTAAAAACCTGGGATGAATTCGTCGATTAACTGGAATATGAATTCGTTTCAATCCTTGTTTTAATGGATAGTAGAGTAAAAACGTATAGTGCAAATTACGGTAGATGAAACAGCATCCAGTTTCAATCCTTGTTTTAATGGATAGTAGAGTAAAAACAGTATAAAAAGCAGAGAGAGGATGTAGTGGCTGATAGTTTCAATCCTTGTTTTAATGGATAGTAGAGTAAAAACAGAACTACTATAAGTTATACCACCATGAACATCAAAGTTTCAATCCTTGTTTTAATGGATAGTAGAGTAAAAACTCATCAACTTTATAGACACGATAGAGGTCATCATCAAGTTTCAATCCTTGTTTTAATGGATAGTAGAGTAAAAACGGTGTTGGCAGTGAGTGGTAACGCGAATAACGGTTTGTTTCAATCCTTGTTTTAATGGATAGTAGAGTAAAAACTCTGATAGGATATGATCCAGATAACCCAGCAGATCAAGTTTCAATCCTTGTTTTAATGGATAGTAGAGTAAAAACCATAGAACATTGTGAAACTCTTACCTTCTATTTTGAGTTTCAATCCTTGTTTTAATGGATAGTAGAGTAAAAACCATGGGTTACATGGACTGCAGACCCGATTTTCTCGAGGTTTCAATCCTTGTTTTAATGGATAGTAGAGTAAAAACCATTGCAAGAAATGCAAGAGCAAGAAGCAATCAATCCGTTTCAATCCTTGTTTTAATGGATAGTAGAGTAAAAACACTTCATCGCTTTTTGAGACCATTCTTAATAGAAGGTTTCAATCCTTGTTTTAATGGATAGTAGAGTAAAAACTGAGATGAATAAAAACAGTTTTATAATACGAGCATAGTTTCAATCCTTGTTTTAATGGATAGTAGAGTAAAAACTTAAGTAGCTGTGGTTCTAATCCGACTATAGTCTCATAGTTTCAATCCTTGTTTTAATGGATAGTAGAGTAAAAACTCGGAGATATCATTCTTACCAAGACGAGCCATAAGTAAGTTTCAATCCTTGTTTTAATGGATAGTAGAGTAAAAACCTCACCCCTGCCATTGCAGCAGGATTACGTTTAGCAGTTTCAATCCTTGTTTTAATGGATAGTAGAGTAAAAACTATGATGGCTATCTTAACGATATTGCCTTCCAGAGCAGTTTCAATCCTTGTTTTAATGGATAGTAGAGTAAAAACTCTCCTTCTCTCGGGTTTTCCCTTTATGGGGGGGGGTGTTTCAATCCTTGTTTTAATGGATAGTAGAGTAAAAACAGGTTCAGAACTTTCTCATTCTTCCTTGCCTGCTTTTGTTTCAATCCTTGTTTTAATGGATAGTAGAGTAAAAACCCCATACCGCCACTTGCTGCCAATATGTTCTTATCAGAGTTTCAATCCTTGTTTTAATGGATAGTAGAGTAAAAACAATATGTCAAGAAAAAAATTAAGCACCCTCATATGGTTTCAATCCTTGTTTTAATGGATAGTAGAGTAAAAACCCTTACTGAAGAGCAGGAAATAGCTCTTCGGGAACGTTTCAATCCTTGTTTTAATGGATAGTAGAGTAAAAACTGTTAGAAAATATGCGTTTATCAAAAGATTTATGTCTGTTTCAATCCTTGTTTTAATGGATAGTAGAGTAAAAACACATTGCCTAATACGGGTTTGACGATATTCTTTTCGTTTCAATCCTTGTTTTAATGGATAGTAGAGTAAAAACTAATTTGCCAATTCCCCATCATCAGGATGAATCTGGTTTCAATCCTTGTTTTAATGGATAGTAGAGTAAAAACATTGCAACGGAATTGATTATTTTATGTTTTAGAAACCGTTTCAATCCTTGTTTTAATGGATAGTAGAGTAAAAACGATGACTTGGATGCAGAGATAGCGGTTCAAGATAATGTTTCAATCCTTGTTTTAATGGATAGTAGAGTAAAAACATATTGTTTTTATATTAAGTTTTTTTGCTAATTTAAGTTTCAATCCTTGTTTTAATGGATAGTAGAGTAAAAACCTGGTATGATGAACTACTGGAGGTGTGAGATGAAAAGTTTCAATCCTTGTTTTAATGGATAGTAGAGTAAAAACAACTGATTATTCCTCTCTTATACCTGCAGGTCTATGTTTCAATCCTTGTTTTAATGGATAGTAGAGTAAAAACGATACCGAAAGGTATACATAAAGAAACAACAGCTAGTTTCAATCCTTGTTTTAATGGATAGTAGAGTAAAAACTCATAGATTTTCATTCTAAACCTCCTTTAGGTTCTTCGTTTCAATCCTTGTTTTAATGGATAGTAGAGTAAAAACTTGATAACCATGACGAATCTTGATAATTATCTCCAAGTTTCAATCCTTGTTTTAATGGATAGTAGAGTAAAAACACAAATGTGATTATTCTTGGTGATTGTATAGAGTTATGTTTCAATCCTTGTTTTAATGGATAGTAGAGTAAAAACTGATGGTGTTTAGTAATGCTTGGGTATGAATACTTTTGTTTCAATCCTTGTTTTAATGGATAGTAGAGTAAAAACATATAGTTGGAACTCCTGCAGTATGGTTTTCCTTCAAGTTTCAATCCTTGTTTTAATGGATAGTAGAGTAAAAACAACGTCCGCAACTATTACTACAGGCAAACGAACTTGTTTCAATCCTTGTTTTAATGGATAGTAGAGTAAAAACATTCATCTGGGAAGATTTCAAATCTACTACAGTTCTCGTTTCAATCCTTGTTTTAATGGATAGTAGAGTAAAAACAAGGCGCCGTATTTTCATCCGAACCTTGTGATAGATGGTTTCAATCCTTGTTTTAATGGATAGTAGAGTAAAAACGTTCATCATTGTATTTTTCTCCTTATGTGTTTATTTGTTTCAATCCTTGTTTTAATGGATAGTAGAGTAAAAACAGGATATGTTTTAGTATCGGGAGTAGGTGATAACTAGTTTCAATCCTTGTTTTAATGGATAGTAGAGTAAAAACATGATAGAGTCAATTCTGGGAATATAGTTATATTCAAGTTTCAATCCTTGTTTTAATGGATAGTAGAGTAAAAACGGTTGATTTTAAGTATGTCAATCATTTTTGATTGATGTTTCAATCCTTGTTTTAATGGATAGTAGAGTAAAAACACGAGTCCATATAGAACGATACTCTGGACAATGTATCGTTTCAATCCTTGTTTTAATGGATAGTAGAGTAAAAACGATGTGCTGGAGTTAATGAAACAATTATCTTAGATTTAGTTTCAATCCTTGTTTTAATGGATAGTAGAGTAAAAACAGATGGACTGTTTTTAAAGGGGAGGATGGGGTTTATGTTTCAATCCTTGTTTTAATGGATAGTAGAGTAAAAACATAATACACAGAAAAGGAGATTAGACCTATGAAAAGTTTCAATCCTTGTTTTAATGGATAGTAGAGTAAAAACCTCTTGCTCCGCATATGGGACATCTATTTGTATGAAGTTTCAATCCTTGTTTTAATGGATAGTAGAGTAAAAACGCCACCCAGTCGCACGAATGATTCTCTTCGTCCTCTTGTTTCAATCCTTGTTTTAATGGATAGTAGAGTAAAAACACTTAGAGGAAACTTATTTCCTTGTTACCAGAGACAAGGTTTCAATCCTTGTTTTAATGGATAGTAGAGTAAAAACAAGAAGCAATTGTTGGTGAATCTGTTCGTGAAACTTAGTTTCAATCCTTGTTTTAATGGATAGTAGAGTAAAAACTTTATGGGAAGGAATGTTTAGTTTTGAGGAAATAAGTTTCAATCCTTGTTTTAATGGATAGTAGAGTAAAAACACCCTGCAATGCCATCTGGTCTCCCTCCGCTTTTTGTTTCAATCCTTGTTTTAATGGATAGTAGAGTAAAAACTGTTATGAAGGCAGGTTGCGGGTTGATGGATTTCTGTTTCAATCCTTGTTTTAATGGATAGTAGAGTAAAAACATAGTGGATATGGCTTCTGCGGTATTAGGAGCATTGTTTCAATCCTTGTTTTAATGGATAGTAGAGTAAAAACCAGTTGTTTCAGCACTAATGCGGCTTCTTCTTCACTGTTTCAATCCTTGTTTTAATGGATAGTAGAGTAAAAACCCATTGTCCTCGGCATAGCCGGCTATGCTTACGCCGTGTTTCAATCCTTGTTTTAATGGATAGTAGAGTAAAAACAAGGACTATCATCTTTTTTCAGATGATATACTGTTCGTTTCAATCCTTGTTTTAATGGATAGTAGAGTAAAAACCACTACAGAGGTTTGAGGATAATAGAGAGTAAAACAGTTTCAATCCTTGTTTTAATGGATAGTAGAGTAAAAACAGATGCGGAATACGAGCAACTCTTTATAGATGCTGCCGGTTTCAATCCTTGTTTTAATGGATAGTAGAGTAAAAACTTTTTCAATTTCTTCTAATATTGGATTCATTTTTTGTTTCAATCCTTGTTTTAATGGATAGTAGAGTAAAAACTTACTTCTGCGGGAGCATCTGCTCCCAATTGTGACCGTTTCAATCCTTGTTTTAATGGATAGTAGAGTAAAAACCTTTGGTCCGAGTCAGTATTCCAGTATGATAGTCATGTTTCAATCCTTGTTTTAATGGATAGTAGAGTAAAAACTATCTCTTCTTGCCGTCCTTGATAGTGACTTATCTTGTTTCAATCCTTGTTTTAATGGATAGTAGAGTAAAAACATTGCAAGAAATGCAAGAGCAAGAAGCAATCAATCCGTTTCAATCCTTGTTTTAATGGATAGTAGAGTAAAAACGCTCTTGGAGGTTTGAAATGGAATGCAATTATGTTAGTTTCAATCCTTGTTTTAATGGATAGTAGAGTAAAAACGGATTCATTTTTTTAAGCTCCTTTTATCCTTATATTGTTTCAATCCTTGTTTTAATGGATAGTAGAGTAAAAACGAAGTTATATTCGGTATATACCTCACGAAGAAAAGGGTTTCAATCCTTGTTTTAATGGATAGTAGAGTAAAAACTTGACAATTGCTTTCATTGTTACATTGCTTTCAAAGTTTCAATCCTTGTTTTAATGGATAGTAGAGTAAAAACTAGTTGCAAATTGTCTTTCTCTTTACCTGATTATTATTAGTTTCAATCCTTGTTTTAATGGATAGTAGAGTAAAAACCACAAATGGCATATCAGCGTGCCAATTAATTGTTTCGTTTCAATCCTTGTTTTAATGGATAGTAGAGTAAAAACTCATTACTAATGATTTTGCATAAGGTGGAGTATCTTGTTTCAATCCTTGTTTTAATGGATAGTAGAGTAAAAACCCATACAGGATAAATCCAGGTCCTTCAATGTATCGTTTCAATCCTTGTTTTAATGGATAGTAGAGTAAAAACATTGACGACTTTTTTGGTAATTTCTTCATTTAGCTGTTTCAATCCTTGTTTTAATGGATAGTAGAGTAAAAACCTTGAATTGCTATCCGTGGCTTTACTAGGTTCTTGAGTTTCAATCCTTGTTTTAATGGATAGTAGAGTAAAAACATCCAGGTCCTTCAATGTATCCATCAATGATAATAAGTTTCAATCCTTGTTTTAATGGATAGTAGAGTAAAAACTTAGCAAATATTTAAGGATTTTCGGACATGAAAAAGTTTCAATCCTTGTTTTAATGGATAGTAGAGTAAAAACCACTTTGTATTTGTTAGCTAAATCCATTGAAGCGTGTTTCAATCCTTGTTTTAATGGATAGTAGAGTAAAAACCCATATGTCAGAGATAAGCCGACGTTGTGGAGGTAGTTTCAATCCTTGTTTTAATGGATAGTAGAGTAAAAACCAGAGTAAATCCAGGTCCTTCAATGAAGGATATATAAGTTTCAATCCTTGTTTTAATGGATAGTAGAGTAAAAACGAATAGCCATTTTATCCTCCTATAGGCGGGGCGGGTTTCAATCCTTGTTTTAATGGATAGTAGAGTAAAAACATTATCGGTATCACGAAGCAGTATTAGTTCATCAATGTTTCAATCCTTGTTTTAATGGATAGTAGAGTAAAAACTCCTTCAGTTTTGCTTTTCTTCACCATAATGAACTGTTTCAATCCTTGTTTTAATGGATAGTAGAGTAAAAACTCGAAACATCCAAAAGGATGATGAACTCCATCATGTTTCAATCCTTGTTTTAATGGATAGTAGAGTAAAAACATAATTTATACTTGAGATTATATCCAAGTCCCCCACGTTTCAATCCTTGTTTTAATGGATAGTAGAGTAAAAACATAATTGAATGCATTAGATGGCAGATCGTTAAATAGTTTCAATCCTTGTTTTAATGGATAGTAGAGTAAAAACTGCAAGAGAAATGCCAAGAGTTTTTGCCGCATTATCGTTTCAATCCTTGTTTTAATGGATAGTAGAGTAAAAACTCTGGAAAAACTGAAATCCAATTCTCAAGAAATCTAGTTTCAATCCTTGTTTTAATGGATAGTAGAGTAAAAACCTGCAGACCCTTCGGGATCAATGTCAGGATTATGCGTTTCAATCCTTGTTTTAATGGATAGTAGAGTAAAAACCTGAAGCCACGATTCTTGAGATTGCCCCCCCAATACGTTTCAATCCTTGTTTTAATGGATAGTAGAGTAAAAACCTTAATTTTATTATATTCAGCAATTATGGTTGCCAAGTTTCAATCCTTGTTTTAATGGATAGTAGAGTAAAAACTTAGAATAGCATTTAGCGATTCCAGAGAACCTTTTCGTTTCAATCCTTGTTTTAATGGATAGTAGAGTAAAAACGGTTTTCCTTCTTTTACCAATGCGTGGAAAGTGTTATGTTTCAATCCTTGTTTTAATGGATAGTAGAGTAAAAACCTGGTCTTTAGACGAAAGAAAAATATATATTAAAAAGTTTCAATCCTTGTTTTAATGGATAGTAGAGTAAAAACTCATCTTCTAATATAAGTGCCTCACAAATAGTATAGTTAAACTAGTTTTTCAGAAGATCATAACTGATAGTTTTGACACAAAATCAGTTCCAGAAAGAGCTGAAAGACGATCTGGGGCAGGCACAAACACTCTATAAATCTATAAAAGAGCGAAAAAGTAACTGAATAAGCAATAAATTCCTACCAGAATTTAGATCAACAGTATTTATACAAGTAAGAATAATAATTCCTTTATCTCTATCAAAATCTCATTCCTGAGTATTCAGAAATATATACCAATATAATTCTCTTTAAGTGGATTCCTCATCAAGTGCGGAATGACAACCATAGCCACACAATAACACTCTATTAAAAAACCAATTTGCTTTTTCTTTTTCAAGAAGAGCATAAATTCCGATAAGTGCAGTCCAGGCATTTTCTTTTTGCCTTTGCGGGTTTAGGATATATTTCCATATTTATTATCTTAAAAATTTCGTCAAGAGTAAGTTTAGCTTTATCCAACATTTTTGGGGTAATAGCTACTTCTTCCAGATGATTT
>Ga0302250_1001637_pt1 | contig 16187 bp, 15 predicted proteins | sample AAG_RA_Asp_MG_FD_193536 | JGI IMG/M metagenome (GOLD analysis project Ga0302250, IMG submission 193536) | Enriched activated sludge microbial communities from anaerobic digester in WTTP, New Holstein, Wisconsin, United States - AAG_RA_Asp | ecosystem: Engineered > Bioreactor > Anaerobic >... | reverse complement strand
GCTCATGGCCATCCCGCATCCTCTATCGGCTCGCCCGTCTCAGGATCGACGGGGCAGTCCATCCCCGGCACCGCCCGGAAGGCCTGGTCCATCTCGATCACACCCACATCTACCATCCCGGCCTGAAGAAAGTCCTTATCCAGAGAGAATGTCTTCCGCGGGCTTTGAACCACCCACAAATCCAGGCAGGTGGTATCCCAGACCTTGCTGGTTAAGTATCCCTCATAGGGCTTGATTATCCTGATCCAGAATCTGCCCGGCTCCAGGCCGGAGGGTACCGATTTTGCTATGTCTATCTCGGGGAAGCATGCTCGTAGATTCATCCTCGAAGTCGGTGCGATGGGAGTCAGCTTCTCTTTCAACTGTTCCGAATCCAGATTAAGATTGATCAGAATCCATGCGCTGCATGAGTACTTCCGGGCGACAATATTCCAGGAGAAGGCGGATCTCTCTTGTCTATTCCGCCTGCATAAAAACAGACCTGGCTCTGGGCAGGCGCGGGATTTCTTCCAGGAGGATCTGGCCAGCGGGGAGCTGTGGAAGGGCGTGATTTAAAATTAATAATTAACAATCTTTTAAAATTGTTTTCTAAAATACAATCTTCTCGAATTGTATTTATGCAATGAGGATCATCTATCAGTCCTGAGATTTTTTGCCCAATAGCTTTTTCGTTTTGATGGTTGCAGAAGATTTGAGGATGAGGTGTCATGTCGAAACCTAATGAGCGTCAGTATTGGCTTTGGGTAACCCGCCCAGATTATTACTAGTTCTGCCAAATATTTTAAGTCTATTGAAAATCGTCCTGGCAGAACCATTTCCACGCTGGCTCCAACCAGGACTCTCATGCTTAATGAGTGGTCACACCAACCCTATTTCCCGATCTTCTTATAAAACACCCTCTGCGCCTTCCCCTCCGTCCTGGGCAGCCCTCCTATGGGATAGACATCCCCACGCGGCGAGAATCCCAGAGCCTCCTTCAGCGCCTTCTCCACCATGAAGCCTGTCACCCCCGGCTCGGCCTCGACGTTCACCCGCACGTCCTTGACTCCGTCTACCTCTTCCACGATTATCTGGTAGTTGCTGCCGACGCCGGGTATATTCATCAGCGTCTGCTCCACCTGCTTGGGGAAGAAGTTGACTCCCTTGACTATGATCATGTCGTCGATCCTTCCGGTGATGGGAGCAATTCGCAGATGGGTCCTGCCGCACTCACACTTTTCTCGGGATATGACCCTTGTCAGGTCGGCGGTGCGGAAGCGTATCACGGGCAGGGCCTGGCGGGTCAAAGCGGTCACCACCAGCTCTCCCGTCTCCCCGTCGGCCACAGCTTCGCCGGTTTGTGGGTCAATAACCTCCAGAAGATAGTGGTCCTCCCAGACATGCAGGCCGTCATGAGCCGGGCAGTCCTGGCCCAGGGTGCCCACGCCGCCCGTCTCAGTCATGCCGTAGATATCGAAAACCTCTATGCCCAGACCATCGCTGATTTTCTTCTTCATGCTCTCGGAGAAGGCCTCAGCTCCGAAGATGCCCACCTCCAGATCGGGCAGCTTCTCGCCCATCTCCTCCATCACCTCGATGATGCGAATGCCATAGCTGACCACGCCGGTGAGGATGCGGGTCCTCAAATCCCGGGCCAGCTTGACCTGCCTCTGGGTGTTGCCCGGGCCTGCGGGAATGACGAACAGCCCCGCGGCACGAGCTCCATGGTACATGCCGAAGCCGCCGTTGAATAGGCCGAATAAAGGAGTGATCTGCACTGCGTCGCCGGGCACTCCTCCGGCCATGCGGTAGCAGCGGGCCATGCACTCCGCCCACTGAGAGAGGTCTGCGGTGGTGTAGGGCATGATCACCGGAGTTCCGGTGGAGCCGCTGGACATATGCATCTCGGCGACCTCCCGACGCGGAACGCAGGAGAGGCCCAGAGGATAGCTCTCCCGCAGTATGTTCTTGTTGGTCATGGGCAGCTTTGAGACATCCTCCAGGCCCCGGATGTCCTCCGGCTTTACCCCCCGGGCGTCAAAGAGCTTTCTATAAATCGGATTCGACCGGTAAACATGATCGGCGACCGCCCGAAGCCGCTTGGCTTGCAGCTCCTCTATCTCCGCTCTTGATGCGGTCTCCATCTTCTCATTGTGATAATTTCCCTTCATACCATGCTCCTCCCCTTATCAAATGCCCTCAGATTCAGCTCCCTGAATTTCTCCTTAACCGATGAAACAATGGCTTCCTGCCAGGCCCTCTCCGGCAGATCGAGCCCCTTTGATACCGCCCCCAGAACAACAATATTCGTCGCCTGCAGGCCGCCGAGCTGTGCCGCTGCTTCCCCCGCCTGGATATATGCCAGCCTGGGAAAGGCCGCCTTGAGGCGGCTCTCCACATCAGCGGGATATCTGGCCGCGCCGGAGGAGACGCTCACCGGCACAATGGCCTGGGCATTGACCACCGCCAGCCCATCCGGCCTCAGATACTCCGCAAAGCGCAGGGCCTCGATCTGCTCCAGTGCCCCCAGCACCTGGGCCTTACCCCTGGCTACAAGGGGGCTATGGACCACCGGCCCGTACCGCACCTGGGCCACCACCGAGCCGCCCCTCTGGGCCATGCCGTGCACCTCATTGGTCTTGACCTCAAAGCCTTCCAGCATGGCTGCCCGGGCCAGGATCTCGCTGGCCAGAAGTATTCCCTGACCTCCCACTCCCACCAGAACTATGCTCTTGGTCTCGCTCCGGGCTTGCATCTCCATCTCGGTCTCTTTGCCGCTCATGCCCCATCACCCCCCCCGTATGGCTCCGGCTGGACAGACCTGCTGGCACAGGCCGCATCCGGCACACAGTGCAGCATTGATATGAGGATGGGCCTCTCCTCCTTCTATAGCCGGGCAGCCTAATTCCAGGCACAGCTCGCAGCCCCGGCACTCGTCTTCCTTTATTGCTCTCACCGGCCCCACCCTCTTTCTCTCCCGCAGGGGACATGGAGCGCAGGAGATGATCAGGGACGGCTGCTGGGATTCTATCTCCCGGAAGATGACCTCCTCGGACTGCTCCAGGTTGTAGGGATTGATTGTAAATATCCTCTCCAGGCCGCAGGCACGGCCTATGTCCTCGATTCTGATCTCTTTTGTGGGCAAGCCCTGCAGGGTCCGGCCGGTGCCGGGGTGGTCCTGATGGCCGGTCATGGCTGTGGTGCGGTTGTCCAGGACGATGATGGTGGAATGGCCCTGATTGTAGGCTATATCCAATAGTCCGGTGATCCCGGAGTGAAAGAAGGTGGAGTCTCCCACCACACCCACCACCGGTCGGGTCTCACCCGCTTTCTCCATGCCCTGGGCCATGGAGACTCCCGCTCCCATGCAGAGTATGCTGTCCATGCGGTCCAGAGGCGGAAAAGCCCCCAGGCTATAGCAGCCGATGTCTCCCGTCACCACCACATCCTTCTTGCCCAGGGCATAGAATATGCCCCGGTGAGGACAGCCGGGACAGAGCACTGGCGGGCGGGGAGGCAGATCCTGGGTGAATGGGTGGGGGAGGTTTTCCGGGATGGCTCTCTCCTCCAGCCTGGCTTTCGACTCCAGCAGCCGGTCCACAGATAGCTCCATGATGCCGGGAACAATGTCCCTGCCCCGGCAGGCTATGCCCAGAGCCCTAACGTGCTGCTCCAAAAAGTCGTCCAGCTCTTCCACCACCAAGAGGCTTGCAACGCCGGCGTCGAATTCCCTGATCAGGGCATCGGGATAGGGGTAGGCCATTCCTAATTTGAGCACGGATGCCTCCGGCCAGACCTCCCGGACATACTGGTAGGCTATGGAGGAGGTGATGATCCCCAGGCTCTTGTCCCTCCATTCCATCCGGTTGGCAGGCGAGCTTTCTGCTATTTTTTGCAGAGCAGTCAGCCTCTCCTCCACCTTCCGGCGCATGGGTCTGCCCCAAACCGGTATGGGCACGAATCGGGGCGGATTCTTGATCAAACCCACCTTCTGCTGCGGCAAAGAGCGCTCTCCCTGCTCCACCAGGCTGCGGGAGTGGCTGACTCTGGTGGTGGTGCGCAAAATGACCGGGGTCTTGAACTCTTCCGATATCTGCAAGGCCAGGATGGTAAAGTCTCTGGCCTCCTGGCTGTCCGATGGCTCGAAAAGGGCAATTTTGGCAAATCGGGCATAATTGCGGGAATCTTGCTCGTTTTGTGAGGAGTGCATTCCCGGATCGTCGGCCACGCAGGCTACAAAGCCTCCCTCCACCCCGATATAGCTCAAGGTCATGAGGGGATCGGCAGCCACATTCAGCCCCACATGCTTCATGGTCACAATGCTGCGAGCCCCGGCTAAAGAGGCCCCGGCGGCGACCTCAAAGGCCACCTTCTCATTGGGCGACCACTCGCAATAAACATCGGCCTTATACCTGGCCAGGCTCTCCAAAATCTCCGTGGAGGGGGTTCCCGGATAGCCCGCTCCCACAGTCACACCGGCCTCAAAGGCCCCCCGGGCTATGGCCTCATTGCCGGACAACAGTCGTCTCAATGCCTTATTCTCCTGAAATATATTGCTGAATGATGGTTGTTGATTGCTGTTCGTTTATGCGCAATCATATACATCAGAGATTTCAGGAGGCGATGCGGATTTTGCTCTTATAATCCTTGTGGTGGATCTTGATTTTCTTTATTAGGAAGGTCGATTATCAGCATTATCAGCAATCAGATCTCCTTATGCAAGACTGATGCCGCAGCCTGGGCCTGGGGAAATCTTTTTAAACCATATTGCATTGCAAAGCGCATTGAAGTACAACTTAGTACATTTGCACGAGGTATGATAATGGACATAGAGGATTTCTGCATTTGTGTGCCCGGGTTACGCCGGGAGCCAGGGAGGGAAGGAATATGATGCCTCTTCCCTATGCCGCCCTGCTGGTCTTCATCATAATTATGATCTCATTTACCATCTTCGTCTTGATGAGGAGATACCATGATCAATGAACTGCTGCTGGTGGCCTATGTGGCCCTCATCGTCATCCTCTCCTTCAAGCTGCGCCAGGGCACATTCTCCGGATTCGTTATCTCCGACAGGAATATCGCTTATCCGGCGGTAATAGGCATAGCCTTCACCGCTGCCTACTTCAGTGCCGCCTCCTTCCTGGGAGGGGGAGGGTACGGCCTTGCTGCGGGCATGCCCTGGGTGGTCTTCTGCACCTTCCTTCACGTGGCCTTCGCCTGCATTGCCTGGCTGGTGGCGGGAAGGATCTGGGCCATGGCCAAAAAGTACGATGCCAAGACCGTGCCCCAGCTCCTGGAGAAGAGGTACAATTCGCCTACCGGAAAAGTTGTTCTGGCGGCCATCATGCTCATCCTTTACACCGTCTATCTGGTGCCCATATTCAAAGGATGCGCAACCGTATTCCAGGGCCTGATCGGCGTTACCTATCTGCAGGGCCTGATCATTGCTCTGGCCATTGTGGCAGTTTATTATGCCATAGGGGGCCTGCCGGCAATCATCTGGATAGGCTTCATCCAGGGTCTGCTCATGCTGGTCGGCGCAGTCCTGCTCTACAGCGGGCTCTTTTCCGCAGGCGGTGGAATGGATATCTGGCAGAGGATACCGCCAGAGGTTCTCTCCATGCAGGGGCTTAACATTCCCTGGCAGAAGACGCTCGGCCAGGCCTTTTCCATCAGCCTGGGGCTTATTGCCCTGCCGGATCTCTTGATCATGATATTCTCCGCCAAGGACAGGAGAGTGGTGCGCTTTGCCGGCATCTGGGGGCCGATCTCCATCGCCATTTATGCTCTTAGCATATTCTCTCTGGGGATACTGGCTTATGGAGCCCTCAGCGCGGATCAGCTGGCGCCCTTCCTCAAGAATCCGGACGGACTGGTGCCCTTCCTGGCCAGTGCCCTTCTTCCTTCTGGATTTGACGGGCTGATCCTCCTGGCGGCCATATCTGCCGCCATGTCCACCATGAGCGCCATTGTGCTGGTCACCACCACCGCCCTCACCTCCGATATCCTGCGCTATTTCCACCCGGAGATCTCAGACAAAAGGCTGCTGCTGCTTACCCGGCTGGTGGGAGTTAGCATCCTCTTGATTGCGGCAGCATCGGCGGTTGATGTCCCCCAGCAGATTGTGCCATTGGTCTCGGTGAGCATGGGAGTCATAGCTTGCTGTGTATTCGTTCCCCTTATCTTCGGGCTGTATTGGGAGAGGGGCAACCAGAACGGCTTTGTGGCCAGCCTGATCGCCTCCTTCCTCTCTGTGGTGGCCTGGAACTTCTACGGCAATCCACTGGTTCATCCCGTCTTCATCGGCCTTGTCTGCGGCACGGTTGCCTACTGGCTGGGAAGCTTGGCGATGGGACAGCCCAGAGGGAGCATATTGCCTGACAAAAGCAAAAATGCTCATAAGAGCGGACGGTAGCGGATAGCGCCTCCTCTTTGCCAAATCCATCTTTCTTTTTGTTAAATTTTTGCAGGGATTTTCCGGCAATTTTAACCAGCATTAAGCGATGGTTTTCCAGCACCCTGATTTCGCTTTTTCGCCTGCTCCTGGATTAAATTAATATACCGAATCAGAAAGCCATATTCATATCCAAGATGGAGGGAAGACTATGGCTGAGATGAGAAATTTTGCTCTGCGAGACGCTGAGGGAAACGAGATTGGGGTATTTACCGGAAAGTCGCCCAGACAGGCTGCGCTCAAGGCGGCCAACCGGGGCTATACAGACATCAAGCTGCGCGAGCGGGGTACCAAGAAGGTGCATATCTTCTCCGGAGAGAGGGTGCAGGTGGACAAGCCCGCCGGAGCACCGGCCTGGATGCCGGATAAGATCTGGAAGCCGAAGGTGAAAAAGGAAGGGATAGAGAAGCTGGAATGAGCCAGGCGGCATAGCTATTAAAAATTATAGGGCAGGCCCGCGACCGCCCTTATAATCCCATTTCTTTGCTTTAGGCCGGAGCTTGGCCACTCTTTTCTTCAGGATGAGAGAGCATCTTATGCCCCGCAAACATTTGATCTAATCTGCGCCGCCGCAATTGCAGGCACTCCTGTCTCCTCCCATGAGGGCAATCCTCTTTTCCTCGGCAGCAATCTTCTTTGCCTTGATCATCCTTCTATGATCCTCAATCATTGCTTGGATTGTCTTTTTCTCTGGCATCATTCCCTCAGCAACGACATCCATAATCCCAGCAGATTCCTTCGGCTTAAGGGCACAGATATTCTCAAAATACTGCCATTGGCTCCAATTTCCACAGCCTTCGGCATTGCAGGCCTGCACATGCCAGAAGTAGACTCCATCCGGCAGGTTTACGGAAAGAAATTCTGAGCAGAAGCCGCCACGAGTCACATTCTTGGCATCGAACCACTCATTTGCCACAAGGAATTCTTCGGCATCAGGAGAGTTGTTTGCGGCAAAGGAATTGTTGCTGTAAACCTGCAGATTATATTTCGTAGCATTATAAGCTGCCGTCCAGTTGAAGATCGGTCTGGGGTCGGATATGAGACCCGCTGGCAATAGAGGACTGGAATTGCCCGGCTGCATTTTAAATGCACTCGATGAATTCATCCCTTGTATTCCATTATCGGATATCTTTAGGCTGTAAGCCTCCGTTGCCGTCTGATCGGCAGGAAGGCTCTTGCTGCAACTCCTGCAGCTTCCCGCTCCGGCCTGCTCCAGATGGCTCTGGGCAACGCACGAGCCTGCGATCATCAGCATCAGAATTGCAGTCACTGCTGCAATTATAAGCCTCTTCTGTAGAAATTCGTTCTTAACCATGAGATCACCATTCTGTTGGTAATTTGTAGACAAAGAATATATATTTTTTCACTCAATGACAATGCAAATCAGGATAGAGCCTATCAATAGCTAATATAGTTCTTAATCTTTTAATTTAGGTATTATATTTTTAAAGATTAAAATGAAGTGAGCGCTGAACCGAAGAAGGACTGTGAAGATAAATGAAAAACAAAAGGAGATCTAGAGGCTGCCCTGCCTCTAGGGCACCAGACGCTTTCGATCCCGGGGAAAGATCACTGCATCGCGAATGTTCTCCAGATTGAGCATGGTCATGACCAGCCGGGAGAGGCCCAGTCCCCAGCCGGCATGTGGAGGCATGCCGTAGCGGAAGGCCTTGAGATAGAACTCGAAGCCGTCCGGATCCAAACCCTTCTCCTTTATCCGTCCTACAAGCTGTTCATAGTCATGCACCCTCTGCGCTCCCGAGGCCAGCTCCATGCGCGGATGCATCAGATCGAATCCCCGGCAGACCTCGGGATTGTCCTCATAGGGCAGGGTGTAGTAGGGCTTGATTGATGAGGGCCAGTCGGTGAGGAAGTAGTGCTCGCCGATGCTCTGGCCCAAAAACCTCTCCGTCTCTGTGTCCAGGTCGTCGCCCCACTGCATCTTTGCCCCGGCCTTGTCCACTGCCAGATCAAGGGCTTCGGTATAGGTGATCCTCCGGAAAGGCAGACCGGGAACCTGGAGATCAAGGCCCAGGACCTCTAGCTGATAGCGGCAGTTCTCCGCTACATGCTTGTAGGCTCCTGCCACCGCCTGCTCCAGAATCTCCATCACCGCTTTGTCATCGGCAAAGCTGACCTCCAGGTCGATGGATACGGCTTCATTGAGGTGGCGGCGGGTATCGTGCTCCTCGGCCCGGAAAATGGGCCCGATCTCAAAGACCCGATCCATGCCCGCCCCCATCAGCATCTGCTTGTAGAGCTGGGGGCTCTGATTGAGGAAGGCCTCCTTCTCGAAGTAGCTGATGGGAAAGAGATCCGTTCCTCCCTCGGTAGCGGCAGCCACAATCTTGGGAGTAAAGACCTCTGTCACGGCATTTTCTCGGAAGAAGCCTCTCAGGCTCTCGAGAACGGCGCTCTCAATCTCGAAGGCAGCCAGGACGCATGGTCTTCTGATATCCATGAACCTGGCGTCGAGGCGGGTGTCCAGCTCGCACTCAACCTTCTCTGTGGGATCGAGGGGCAGGGGCACCTGGGCGGGATTGAGAACCTGAACTTCGCCCGGCAGTATCTCAAATCCGCGAGGGGCCTTGGGCTCGGCCTTGACTGTTCCCTTCACCAGGACCACGCTCTCCCGGCTTATGGTGCGGGCGCTCTTGAAGGCCTCCTTTCCTAAAAGCTTCTTGACCAGGGTTATCTGAGCCAGGCCCTTTCTGTCCCGCAGCACCAGAAAGGCTATGCCTCCCAGATCGCGCGTCTCATGGGCAAATCCGGCCAAAGTGACCTCTTTGCCATCCATCTCCGCATTAATATCTCCGGAATAATGAGTTCTGAGGATCAAGTCGTCTCACGGAAGCGACAATGAACTTCAGATATAAAAGACGACTGGACGGCCAAAATCATAGGAGAAGATAGAGACAAATAGATGAACTGCAATATTTTCCTAGAGATCTGCACAGGCTCACAGGCCTTTCGCCGCTTTCACCGAGCTTATCAGGATCTAACAGAGGGGTGATAGATTGAGATTGATGGAAAGGATGCCCACGGGGATTCCTGGCCTCGATAAAATGATCGAGGGAGGTCTACCCAGGCCGTCGCTTACCCTGCTGGCTGGCGAAGCCGGTGCGGGCAAAACCACATTCTGCACCCAGTTTCTCTGCAAAGGCGCTGAACTCGGCCAGCGTGGTCTTTACCTGAGAGCCTTTGGCGGCCCGCCGGATCTTCTGATCAACTATGCATCCTGTTTCGAATTTGTTAAGAGCACTTACTTCGGCCAGGAGATCTGCTATATGGAGCTCGAGGAGATGATGGAGAGAGCCTGCCAGTGGCAGGACTTCCTGGACCTTCTGAAAAGCAAGATCGAGTCCATTCAGCCGGCTCGAATCGTCATGGAAGACCTCTCCTTGTTAGAGGAGATTCTTAAAGATGAATACTGGCGTTTTCTTCTCAAGCTCTCTCATCTGATCAAGGATAACGCTATAGTTGCCCTACTGGCAGAAGATGCACTGCCCGGTGCGGCATATCTAACTCACATCGCACAGGTTGCGGACGGAATAATCCTGCTCCAGAACGAAGAGATGAACTTCACCCGGAGAAGATCCCTGGAGGTGATTAAGATGAGCGGAACATCTCATAATATAGGAAAGCATGCAGTAGATATATCTGCTAGGGGATTAACTGTCTATCCGGGTCTTTAGCCATGACGCACTCCTTGCGGGATCTCCTGGGCCAGAGTGAAATCTGGATCTTTGTATTCGCCGCAGGCTGGGTGCTGCTGAACTGGCCGCTGATCAATCTGGCAGAAGGACTGGCCTGGAGAGGCGTGCCGGCCGTACTGATCTATATCGCATCGATATGGCTTCTGCTCACCCTAGCCATGTATCTATTCGAGAGAGAGGTGAAGGAGTGATCGGACCACACCTGGCTTTAGCCTTCATGCTCATTTATCTGCTGCTTCTCTTTGCCATAGCCCGCTTCGCCGACAGGCAGAAGCTTCTGGGGAGGAGCATCGTGGCCAATCCCTACGTATATGCCCTCTCCCTTTGCGTCTATGTATCCGCCTGGACCTTTTACGGCTCCATCGGCAGGGCAGCATCGGATGGACTGGAGTTTCTGCCCATATATCTGGGACCGGTCCTGGCCATGACTGTAGGTTGGATAGTGGTCAGAAAGATGATCCGGGTGTCCAAAGAGCATCGACTTACTTCTATAAGCGATTTCATCAGCTTTCGATACGGCCGCAGCTACACCATAGGGGCAGTGGTGGCCGCCTTCAGCCTGATTATGGTCACACCCTATGTAGCCCTGCAGCTGATAGCCATATCCACTTCCCTGGAGGTCCTGAGCGGAGAGGAGATCATGCTCTTCGGGATCGATGTTGAGAGCAAGCTCTTGGTGGCAGTACTGCTGGGGGCCTTTGCAGTCATATTCGGAGCCCGGCACCTCGATCCCATGGAGCGCCATGAAGGATTGATCGCCGTTGTCGCTTTTGAATCGGTGGTCAAGATACTGGCATTCTTGCTGGTGGGACTCTATATCGCCTATAGCATCTTTGATGGATACGGAAATATCACCAGCCAGATCATAAACCTGGCTTCCAGCGATCCGGCTTATGCCACTCTCATCGATGTAGAGCCGACTCTCTGGTTTACCCTGACCCTGGTATCCTTCTTTGCCATACTATTCCTGCCGCGGCAGTTTCATGTCATGGTGGTGGAGAACTCCTCTGAAAAGCATCTTAAAAAGGCCATGTGGCTATTTCCGCTATATCTGCTGCTGATAAACATCTTCGTTCCCGCCATTGCCTGGGGAGGTCTGCTTCTAAACGTAGGGGGGCTCAAGGACGCCTTCATATTGAACATACCGCACTCGTTAGGAGCAGAATGGATATCTGTATTGGTATTCATTGGAGGAGTATCCGCAGCCACGGCCATGATATTGGTAGAATCGGTAGCGGTTGGAACCATGCTTCTCAACGATCTGGAGATGCCTTATATTTTAAGCCATATTGACAAAGAAAGAAATCTAGCCCGGATCATCCTCAATACCAGGAGGCTGAACATCCTCCTGGTGGTATTGCTCGGATACCTGTTCTCTCTTGCCCTGGCCTACCAGACCCTGGCTGATATTGGTGTGGTCTCATTTCTGGCAGCCAGCCAGCTGGCTCCTGCCGCACTGGGAGGCCTATACTGGAAGAGGGGCAGCCGGCAGGGGGCTATGGCTGGACTTCTATTCGGATTCCTGCTCTGGGCCTATACCGCTCTTCTGCCCACCATAGCCAAAGGATATCCCTGGCTGGGCGATATAGTGCGGGAGGGGCCCTGGGGGATAAAAGCCCTCATGCCCACAAATCTATTGGGGCTGGACCTGGACATCTGGACCAACTCCGCCTTCTGGACCTTACTTATCAACTGCAGCCTTTATGTTCTGGTCTCCCTTTCCGTCAAACTCAGCCTGGATGAGGAGAAGGCGGCCAGCAGCTTTGTGGAAGCCTTTGCCGAAAAGAAAGGAGAACTGGAAAAGGAGGAGGAGAAAGGTCCGGTCCAGGGAACGCTGGATGATCTGGAGGCGGCACTCTCTCATTACCTGGGGGAGGCAGCGGCTCGAAAGCAGGTAGACCAGTATCTTGAGCTTATGGGTGCCAGAAGAGATACAATTGCACCAGGCCAGCTTCGACTGCTCTGGCAGCAGTTCGAGAAGACTCTCACCGGCCTGATGGGATCATCTGCCACCAAGATGGTAGTTGACGACCGGATCGCAGTAAAGCCGGTGATGGAAGCGGCTAAAGAGACATTGCCCGCCTATGATCTGGCGCCGGGGAAGATCTATGTCGCTCCGGATATGGCCTATGAGGTTTTCACTGACCAGATCACTCATGGCGTAGAGGGCCTTTGCATCACCCACACCACCCCAGAGGAGGTGAGAAGGCGCTGGGGCTTTAAAGAGACGCCTATCATCAAGCTGTCCGAGGAGAAGGGAAGCGACAGATACATCTCGCCGCGAAATCTGCCGCTGCTCTTTATGACTATAAAGTCCTTTGTTGATTCCAGCAAGAATAGCATTGTACTCATCGACAGCATTGAGAAGATCATCGCAGAGAATGAGGGCAGGACCTCCCCCAGGGAGGTTCTCGACTTCGTCTATCAGATGGAACTACTAGGTCATAGAACTCACCTTTTGCTGGCAGAGAGAGAGGAGTTCGTCCGGGGCGAGATACCCGCCGCGGCCATTAATGAGATAAAAGAGCTCATCTTCTCCCTGGGACCCCTTTCAAGCTATCTTTTCCGGGTATTCTCAGAGGCCATGCTCTCCCGGCTAGAAGAGCAGACAAGAAGAGAGGTGGTGGCAGAAGCCAATGATGCCATAGCCTCGGGTGGATTCTTTGAGGCAGGGAAAAAGCCGCTCTCTGACGATGAAACTGCAGCATGCGAGCCCGAGATGCAAAAAGCGGTTGGGCAAGGCCTGGTACTCAACCTTCCAAAGGATCTGGAGCTGAATCGGCGCAGCTTCTTTACTGCTGTTCGAAAGCTGGCCAGGATCATCAAAGAGCACCAGCCGTCCTTCGATCTTGTAGCCAGCCTCTCCGAGCTGATGAAAGGATATGGTCGAAGCCCTTACGAGATGACCCTCATCCCCGGTACGACCTACATCGTCACTGAGGAGAAGCCACAGCGGAGCCTGGAGCTTTATAGCGAGCTGGTCAGGCACGGCATGGAGGGCCTGTGCCTGAGCCGCTACAACCCCAGGACCCTGGCCGAGAGATACAATGTGCCTCTGGACAGCGTCATATGGCTGACTCAGAAGAGCGAGCCCGGATACAGGACGGTTGACCCGAGCAACTTCCCCCGCCTCTCCAGCCTCATCTCCGATTTCCTGGAGAGAGCTAATTACCCCTTGATCCTGCTGGAGGGAATGGGCTATTTAATCACCCAGAGTAATTATGAGACTGTTTTGCGCTTTGTTCAATCCCAGAGGGATGAGATTGCTTTAAGGGGGGCAATCATGCTGGTTCATATCGATCCTCTCTCCCTGGACACAAAGGAACTGCACCGCCTGGGGAGCGAGATGGAGCCGTTCCAGGACTGATCTCTCCAAAATGCTTTTAATATTTGACTTTAATATTGAAGATCATGATTGAGATGGGGTTTCTGTTGTTGCTGGCAATGGTGGTCTTTGCCGGCTTTCTGATCTTAAGATCGATCAAGAACTTTGCCATTAATGCGGTGATGGGACTGATCATCCTCTTTCTGGCCAATGCAGTGGCTGGCCTCGGCATAGGCTACGGGTGGCTGACTATACTGATTTGCGGCATTGGTGGAGTCCTGGGGGCAGTTCTGGTAATCATATTGCACCTCATGGGACTTGGATTCTGAGAGCACCGAGCAGAATAGGGGGATCCCCTGGGCTACCGAGTTTAGCACCATAATCAAAAGTAGAATGGTAAGTGGGGGGAAGGCTCTGAACTGGTAGGTCCAAGGCGGCAAAAGGCAAAGGAGGGTAGATGGCATAAAAAGCCGCCCAGGGCCACAAGCAATGTGCAAAATAGATGCTACTAATAAGTGTTTCGGCCAAACAAATTGTTATATAAAATAACTATTCTAAATTAAATATTCTCGTTGATTGTCTTTTATAATAATCATAAAACATTGTTCCCCACATAACAGGTTTTTCGCCTCTGTACATGACATCCGCCCCCAGATCGAAGCTGCCGTCAATATTGGCCAATCCCATCACGAGATATGACTCCGTCATGGTGAATGAAATCTTGACATCATCATCTATCACAAACAATTTAAAGTTTTCTTTTTTAAGATCTTTATTAATATAATCCTTCCACTTAGAGATCGCCTCTAAAACGGCATTTGTGACAATGATCTCCACATCTACTCCGCTTTCGATAGCCTTCGGAATAGCTGTAACAAAGCCTTTGATCATAATGGAGGTTACGCTCCGTATCACTTTTGCTGTCATAAGTGAATTGATAAAGTCTTCCCAGAGTTTTAAGGGAGTCTCGGGAGCATCCTGCATGATTTCCCCACTGCCCAGCATTCCTATGCTCTTTTGCAGCTCCAGGGGAATGCTGCTCAGGTCGTGATAGCGCCAAAACTTATGATGCTGATTTATAGTAATTATAGTATTTAATAGATCTTCCAGGGCAACGGCCTGGATCCTGCCAATATTGGTAAGGCTGTATACTTGATGCTTTTTTTCGACCAGGTCCAAATCTGTTAAATCCTTGATTGAGTGGAGAAGTGTCGTGGACCGGGTATTGGTGATCTTCTCAAGCTCCCCCACCGTCCTGCCGCCCTCTAATAAAATAAGCATGATCTTGGATCTGACACCAGAACGGCTGAACATTTTGAGATCCGCTTCCACCAGTTGGTATCTCTCTTTGTTTTCTGATCCCATGAATGGATAAAGAATAGTATGATATTTAAATCAATGCATATGCTGCGCTCAATTTTATATATCTACAGATTTTATTAGATCAGAAGGAGGGTCACGAATAATCCCGGCTCTAGGGGGAGCTGCTCAATCCATCTGAATAGAAAGCGATTTACTGAGGAAGGGTGGACTTAACATATGGGTCCGATGGGAGATACAAGTCCGATGGGAAATACAAATCCGATGGATGATGTGGATAACAAAATGAGAGATGAGAATGGCGAAAGCGATCTGGCCAGTGCAGATGACCTTTATGCCCAGAGAGAGTATGAACAGGCCATAGCCGCCTGGGAGAGGGCGGAGAGAAGAGGAGCATATGGCTTCTCCATCTTCTATAAAAAAGCCCAATCACTGCGCCGACTGGGAAGATATGAAGAGGCAGTGGCCTCTCTGGAAAAGGCTCTGGAGGTCGAGTCCAAAAACGCTGATGCCTGGAGGGCTCATGCCTTCTGCTGCAGCCAGATAGAGAGAGATGAAATAGCCTTATCCTCCGCTGAGAGATCCCTGGCTATTGATCCCGCCAATGCCAGGACCTGGATTGTGAGGGGCTTTGCCCTGCACCGGCTGGGGCAATATGAGCGGGCTGTGGAGAGCTACGCCAGGGCCATTGAATTATGCCCCATGGGATCAGACGGCAGAAGAGCCTGGAACAACCGGGGTGCTGCCCTAGACAATCTGCACCGCCATGAAGAGGCCATTGAGAGCTATGATGAGGCGCTGATGATAGATCCTTTCGATATCTATCCCTGGAACAACAAGGGCGTAGCTCTGGGAATACTATCCCGGCATGAGGAAGCTGTGCGCTGCTTTCAAAAGGCGATAGAGATTGAGCCCCTCTATGCCACCGCCTGGAAGAACCTCGGCCTGGCCTACAGGGCGTTAGATCGCGATCAAGAGGCGGAAGAGGCTCTGTCCAGATCCAGGGAATTGGGCCTTTAGGCCACCTTCCTGGCCGAGAGAACTGCTGCGATCTCCTCCGCCAAAGCCTCCCGGTTTTCCCTGGTTACTGTATAAACCATGAAATTGCTGCGTATCTTCTTTGCCAGGCGGTGGTTGGACCACTGGTGCAGCACCACCAGCATGGGCTTGGATGAAGCTATGGCCATCTCCACTGCGGAGACAAACCTGCGGCTGGTCAGCTCCATGGGACCCACCTCATCCACCACTATCAGATCGCTTTTCAGCGCCGCTTCTATAGCCCGGGCACCCACTCCATCCAGGTCATCCGGATGGACCCGGTATTTTCCCAGCTGCGGCCCGCTGCCGGCCTCATCAGCCAAAATCCCAATGGCGCCGCTGCATAAATCGAGAA
>Ga0302250_1001633_pt1 | contig 16217 bp, 14 predicted proteins | sample AAG_RA_Asp_MG_FD_193536 | JGI IMG/M metagenome (GOLD analysis project Ga0302250, IMG submission 193536) | Enriched activated sludge microbial communities from anaerobic digester in WTTP, New Holstein, Wisconsin, United States - AAG_RA_Asp | ecosystem: Engineered > Bioreactor > Anaerobic >... | reverse complement strand
GGAATGGAGGGCTGTCCAACGACAACTACGCTACACTGATCTTCCGCTGGCTATCAAAAAACCAGCTTTAGCCCCTGACCATATTTCAGTCGGCACGCCTGCACAGAGTTCACCCGGTACGGACATTACAACCGATCAAACAGTCATTTCGTCAGGCCGAAGATCTCGTCTTGCTCTTTGCGGAGACGCAGCAGAACTGAGTCCACTGGCAACTGCACGTCCTCGTAACAGATCAGCTTGCCTGCCGGAACGTCACGCACGATAGGTAGGTTACTGAAGAGGTAGAACGGCAATGGCGAACCCGGCCCGACCGGAGTTGCTGTCTCGATGACCGCGTCAACGCCGTCGATCGTATGATGATGTCCCCCCATTTGAAGTAAATGCCCCGCCTTCAGGTCACGCGTCGCGCGCCCTTGCAGGTCGCAGATGGGACGAAGGTTGTCACCACCGGTGGCATGTCCCATGGTTGCGGCCGCCAAGACGGTGGTGCCGGTCTCGACGCCAAGCAGATGCCGGGGAATATAAATCGCGGCGTACTTGCCGTTGCGACTGACCGGATGCCCTTTGGCCTCCAGGACTTTCCACGACTTTTTGTCCTTGCACTCGACGACGATGAACTCGCCGCCCGCCATGCTGACTTCGTCCGGACGGCGAAGGCAGTTGAAGATATCCAGTTTTCCGGGGGCATCAAAGAGCCCTCCATCCGCTTTCGGGCAGAAGAGGTCGGGCATTTCCTGCATGCGCGCGACAGGCGCGTGGAAGAGTGGTCGATCCGGCACAAGACCGGTGGCGTTGGCGACCACCGTCATCTCGCACAGGTCGGGAACGGAACGCATGGAGAGCTCGCTCAACAAGGTCGCGCGGGCATTGACTACGTCGATCGCAGGGCGGTCGCCGAGGAGCCATTGATCGGTCAGGCCCGGAACGTCTAGAGTTGTCTTCTGGCCTTCGCAGACGAGCCTTTTTTTCTCAGGATCAAAGACAAAATCATATTCGCTGGATTTTCCCGCGCCGACGACGGTCAATCCTAGCGCGCGAGCCCAGCTGATGAGTCCGATCAGCATGCTGGGTTGGTCGCCGTCACCGGTGGTGAAGACCAGACCCCTGGCTTGGGCCTTGCGGGCCAGAATCGAGCCAACCACGGATTCAGTTTCTTTTGAAACCATCACGACATGCATGCCGTGATTAATGGCCATTTCAGCCGCGGCGGCGCTGGTTTCCGGTGCGCCGCTGCTCTCGACAAGGACGTCCAGTGGAAGACCAGTAAGTTTTTCGAAACTGTCGACGACGACTACGTAGCCCTCCGCATAGAATTTTTGTGCTTCGTCGGCCGTGTCGCAGATACGGACTTTTGCGGCAGGAATACCCGCGTCCGCCAGGGCATCGACTGCTCGCTGCACGGTGCGTGTGCATACGGCAGGAACCTCCATGTGCGGCATGTCACGGGCCTGGAAGAGGAACGAGGCACCAAACTCGCCGGCGCCCAAAAGACACGCGCGAACCGGATGATCTGCCGGGCGCTTGAACAAATTCTGATAGAACATGATTTTCCTTTCGAGAAGTCGTAATCGGGGCAATCGGTTTAGGGCCGGAAGACGATTTTGATCGCCGCATCATCCTTGTCGGCAAGTTCGAAGCCGGCTTTGATGTCGGCCAGCGGAAACTCATGGGTGATCAGCGGGCGTACGTCTACCAGACCAAGTTCCAATGGGCGCATGGTCTCCGGGAACCAGACGTAGCGCTGCTGCCAGGTGTGATGTACGAGACAGGTATTGATGAATTCGAGTCCGTCGTCGTGCCACCGGCTGATGTTAAGGGTAATCGGCGTCGTAACCCAGCTGTAGAAGACGAATTTGCCGTTGTGCTTGATCATTTCACTGGCGGCATTGAAGGATTCAGCCGAACCGGCGGCCTCGACCACTACGTCGGCGCCGATGCCATTTGTCAGGGCTTTAACGACCGCGATCGGGTCTTCCTTTTTCAGATTGACTGTAACGTCTACTCCGAGGTTGCGGGCAAGGTCCAGCTTGCCGTCCAGAACATCCACCAGGATTACGCGGGACGCGCCCTTCTTCTTGGCACATTGGGCGATGATTTGGCCGGCGAAGCCCCCCCCCATGACGACGACCGTGTCGCCAAGCTGGACGCCACTATTGAGGCCCGAGTACATCGCGCATGAGATCGGTTCGCCCAGCGACGAGATGTCCATGTCCAGCCCAAGCGGCGCCGGTTGCAACTGGAAGGCTTTGGACGCGAAGTAATCGGCGTAGTTGTTGTTCCAGCCGAACGCGACGACCTTATCGCCGACCTTGTAGTCAGCAACCTTGTCGCCAACGGCAACAACCTCCCCGCCACTTTCATGTCCGAGAAGGAACGGGAACGAGGGGTCTTGCCGGAATTCGGCCGTCTTCGGCGGAAGAAGGCCGCGATAGAAATTCTTGTCGGACCCGCAGATACCGATCAGGTGGTTCTTGACGATGATGTCATCGTCACCGCAGATTAGGTCACGTTCGATCAATTCAATATCGTAGGGGCCGTTTAGGCGGGCGGCGCGAGTGGTGAACTTTTTCATTTGATCCTCTGTTTAGTGAGTAGGAGATGTAGTAGCACTTGGTAGTTAAATCAGTCCGGCGTAGTGAAGGATGATCGTCAGGAAAGCGCCGGTGCCGCCCGCGATGGTCGATGCCACGCTGACCCCCTTGATGCCCTGCCGGATATCCATGTTGGACATCGAGACCGTGACCCAGAAGCCGGACGAGTTGGCGTGTTTGAACATCAGAGCGCCGGTACCGCAGCAGAGGAACGCCGCCAAGGGCGAAACGCCGATCGTTTCAAGCATCGGTTCGACCAAGGCCGCGGCAGTCATGACGCCCAGTGCATTGGAACCGGTTACGATATGGATCAGCGCGGCGATGATGATCGGGATAAGGATGCCCGGGACGTTGAAGGCGACAACCGTTTCCCCGATGATTTTGGCGATACCGGCATCCTTGATGAAGGCGGCCAGTGCGCCGCCCATTGCGGTGACCATGATCGGCATTGCGGACGAGCGCAGCGCGTCTTCCACCCAGTCGTTTTGAACCTTCTTGCTTCGCCACTCCCGGCCCGTCAGCAGCAGCGCGAAGATACAACCGGCCAACAGCGCTGCCAGCGGCGAACCGACAAAGGCAAAAACGTTGGCGAGAGTGGTCTTTGGCATCATCGTGTTGAACAGCGTGTTCAGGAAAATGAGAACGAGCGGCAGAATGATCGGCAGCAGCGACTTCCCGATTCCCGGAAGTGTCGTGTCGTCGATGGCGGAGGCAGACCTGAGGTATTCCTCCTTCGGTTGCAGCGGTTCCTTGAGCGTGATGCAGTACAGCGTCGCTGCGATTACCGACGGAACGGAAACAACGACTCCCCAGAGGATTGCACTGCCGAGCGGAAGATGGAGCAGCGCGGCAGCGGCAACCGGGCCAGGGGTGGGCGGAATCAGCGACGCTGTGACCAGCGCGCCCATGTAAAGCGCAGTGCCGAAGGAGATCATCGACCGATTGGTCTTCAGCGCCAGGTTTGAAACGATCGGAATCAGCAGAATGACGACGGTGTCAGCCCAGATGGGTATCCCGAGAATCGCGGACGCAAGCGCAATGGCCCATATGACGTGTTTGGTGCCGAACAAATTCACCGTCGCTTTGGTGATGCGCACGGCTGCCCCTGTTTCTTCGAGTATCTTGCCCATGATGCAGCCGAGTACGATGACGATGGCAATACTCTTTAGCGTGGAGGCCAGGCCTGCGTTAATGGTGCTTTCGATCTTTTGCCACGGCGTTCCAATGGAAATCGCCAGAATGATGGCAACGACCAGAATGCTGGTTACAGGATGAATCTTCCATTTCGAGATGGAGACGATCATCAAAAGAATGCAAAGGGCAAACGCAATAAGGATGTAGCTTGTAGACATGAAATGTTTTCCTCCTCGGTTTATGTGAGCGGATACTTGCTTCACTCCCGATCCGCGTTGGCGCCTATTGCAAATTCAATGCCAAGAATATGGTTATTTATAAAACCAAATAAAAACCGGGTGTTATGGTTGAGTCTCGAGTGCTCAAAGCTGTTAAAACAACATAAGGTTGCGTAACGTTGCATAACGATGCGCAACATACGGCCACATATGGCAACGTTTATCGCCCGTGGGCAATAGTCGGACAGAAGCTCTGAAATCGCTATTGGAGGAATAGCCGAAGGAGGCAAACGCTCAATCGGGACGAGCCGGTACGGCCCAAGGCTAGCCACCTTGAGAAAAGTTCGGCGATCGTTTGAGCGCAGCTTAGATGAGAACGCGTTGCTGCGGCGTTCGTGGTTTTACCGGTATTTTTGCAGACGTCGCCACAGGGTGCTGCGGTCGATTCCCAATAGTTTAGCCGCTTTGCCTCGTTTTCCTCTGGCGGCAGTAAGCGCCTCTAACGTGCGGTGTCGCTCTTCTTCGTCGATGGCAGCAAGCACCCGTCCAGCACCACCCGGCAGGATCGTCGTTTCTTTGCTAGGGATCGCAGAAGCCGCTTGATGGGAGGCGCCGTCGGGATAGAGGGCAAGCTCGATGTCTTCCGCGGAGAGCTGCCGCGGATCGTGGTGCAGCACACTGGCCCGGGCCGCAACGTTACGTAACTCGCGGACATTCCCCGGGAATTCGTAGGCTCGCAGCGGATCAAAGGCGCGTGGATTGATATGCGGAACCGGAATGGAATGCTGGTCGCAGTACCGTTTCAAGAAATACGAAAACAATGCGACGATATCATCGGGACGATGACGAAGAGGTGGAACTGAAAGAGTGAGGACATCGATACGATAGAGGAGATCGCGCCGGAAAAGTCCGCGCACCGCAAAGTCGCGCAAATCATTGTTTGTTGCTGAAATGACACGCACATCAACGGCAATAACCTTGTCCGCGCCGATGCGACGCACTTCCCGCTCCTGTAGCGTCCTCAGCAATTTCCCCTGGACACTAACGGGGATTTCGGCGATCTCGTCGAGGAACAATGTTCCGCCATGAGCCAACTCAAACAGACCCGCTTTACCACCCTTGTTGGTGCCGGTAAACGCGCCTTCGACATACCCGAAGAGCTCGCTCTCCAGCAAATTCTCCGGCAACGCTGCACAGTTGACGGCGACGAAAGGACCATCTTTGCGCGAACTTTCGTTATGGATGCTCTGCGCGAAGAGTTCTTTCCCCGTCCCCGTTTCACCGGTGATCAGCACATTGAACGGTAGCGGAGCGTAGCGACGGGCGGTTGCAATACAGTTGCTGATGATTGGCGTTTGATGGACTACATCGGAAAAATGATATTTTGCGGTGAGTCCTTTCTCATGCATTTTTTCCCGGATCTGCCGTTCAAGCTGTTGCACTCGGGTAACATTTTGGAAGCTGATGACGACGCCTGCGGGCTGAGCATCCACCACGACAGGCATGCAGTCCAGCGACACCGCGATATCGCCTATTTGCCGTATTTGCCCAGTGCTTTCCTTGATCCCCAGCAAAGATTCTGTGTAACTGTCCTCCATGTGCGGAAAGACGTCGGCCAGACGACGTCCCTTCAACTCGCACGATGCCATGGCGCGCGCTGCGATGTTGTCTTCACGAATGACCCCGTCTGCATCAACATAGACGATGCCGTTCTTGACTAATTGGGTAATGATGCGATGAGTCTCGGCCTTGATCCGCTCCTGACGAATGATTTCGACGGCACGTATCGCCTCCTCAAGGGCCTGACCGATCGATTCCTCGCCGCTTTCCAGACCGATGGCGTTAGCACCGTATTCGCGGGCAAGCCCTTTGACCGAGTAGCCTCCGATTACGGTATCGCAACCCTCGTCAATCGCTCGGCGAACCATGGTTGGCAGATCGCTGACATCGCGAGGGATGTAAACGTTGATTTCGCAACCGAACATCCCGGACAAGTTCTTGATGCCGTTGAAAGCGTTGTAGAAGCCGATGAAAGCAATACTTTTCGGTGCAAAATGCGCGCTTGCCTTTTGTACAGAAGCGATGACGTCATAACCCGATATCTCGATTTCAACCACTGGCACGTCAAGGCCGCCTTGCGCAAGCTCCCGCGCTGAATAGCCGCGCGCGACGATGGCGTCGCAGCAACCGATATTCGCAAAATCGATGCGGTCGACTGGGGATACGACAATCCGGCTTTCTATTTGATCCCTTAGTGGATAGCGCTTAAGGACCGCAGCGACGGTATCGCGCATTTCCTCATACGGCACGATAAAAAGTATCTGGAACATTTCAATTCTGGTAGAAAGTTCAGCTGGACTACTGGATGTCGTATTCAGCAAACGGTAATTGACGTCAGCCGCTAAATACAGTGCAATCAAAAAGCGGCTGCAAGAATGCGAAATTGTAGCCGGATGCAAACCGTTGCGAGCAAGATAAGCGGGAGACCATTCGTCGGAATCGCGTGTGGCAAAGCGCTGCTACAGCTGCACTTTTTCGCGGCAGGTTTCGGAGTCGACCGGACTGTTAAATGGCCGGTCGGGCGCAATGGCCAAGGTCGGCAATTGGCCGACTGCCGACGAATCTTCTCCCATGACATGAGATTAGTTAAAACGCGTGAAATCACCGGCCTGGTTGGTTGAGAGTGAGTGGTTAACTCCGGTGGGATGCGCCGGTCAAATGATGGGAGATTTCGCAATTCGGTTTCAATACGAAAAAAATCCCGGCGCGAGGCCGGGATGAATGTCAGTCAGTGCGCGTGTTATGGAGTTGGGGGCGCTCTGACGTTCAGTTGCCGATCACGCCGCCGTCTTCGCGGGTGATCGCGACGACCGACGGACGCGGCGGGGTCTTGCCTTTGAAGTCGAAGTCCGGCCAGCGGGTCGAGGGATCGTCGAAGGTCGAATCCTTGTACTCGCCCGGATGCTGCACGGCGACGAACAGCGTCTTGTTGTCCGGCGTGAAGGCGGGGCCGCACATCTCGGCGTCCTTCGGGCAGGCGTAGAAGAACTTGGTAAGCGCGCGGCCGGCGCCGTTGACGTCGCAGGCGTAGACGCCATCGGGGATGCCGGTCTTGCGCTGCGACGAGCCCTGGTCGGTGGTGATCCACAGGCGGCCGCGGTTGTCGAAGCAGCAGTTGTCGGGCGCGGCGAGCCAGTTGCCGAGCTTCTGCGTGTCCGGGTGGTATTTCGCGCCATGCTCGGGCTTCGACGGGTCGCCGGCGAGCAGCAGCACTTCCCAGCGGAACTCGTCGGCGGTGTGCAACGCCTGACGGGCGCCGTCGCTGCCTTCGGTGCCCGGCGGCAGCAGTTCGACGATGTGGCCGTAAAGGTTGGTGGCGCGCGGGTGCAGCTTGCTGATCTGCTCGGCCTTGCGCGTGTTGTTGTTGGTCAGCATCACGTAGACGCGGCCGTTGACCGGGTTGGTCTCGACGTCTTCCGGGCGGTCCATCGGTGTGGCGCCAAGGAGGTCGGCGGCCCGGCGCGTGTCGATGAGCACGTCGGCCTGGCTGTGGAAGCCGTTGGCCTGTGTCAGCGGACCCTGGCCGAAGACCAGCGGCAGCCAGCGCAGCGTTCCCTTGTCGTCGAATTTGGCAACCGAAAGCGTGCCTTCGTCGAGCAGGTCGCGATTGGCGGCGGGGTTGTTCGGCACGAACTTCTTCGCGGTGACGAAGCGGTAGATGTATTCGAAGGCCTCGTCGTCACCCGAATAGACGACGACGCGGCCGTCCGGGGCGACGACGCAGGTCGCGGCCTCGTGTTTGAAGCGCCCGAGCGTGGTGCGCTTGATCGGCGTCGATTGCGGGTCGTACGGATCGATTTCGACGATCCAGCCGAAGCGGTTCGGCTCGTTGGGGTTCTTCTCGACGTCGAAGCGCTCATGAAAGCGCGACCAGCTGTAGCGCGACTTGCCCTTGATGCCTAGGCGCTTGTGGTTGGCGGCCTCGGAGGTTTTCGCGGGGTCGCCGCCGAAATACATGTTGAAGTTTTCCTCGGCGATCAGCACGGTGCCCCACGGCGTGACGCCACCGGCGCAGTTGTTGAGCGTACCGATGACGCGGCGGCCGCTCGGGTCGGCCCTTGTTTTCAGGCGATCGTGGCCGGCGGCGGGGCCGTTGACCTGCATCACGGTGCTGCGCGCGCTGATGCGGCGGTTGTACTTGCTGCCCTGCACGGGCTCCCAGCCGTTGGCGCCTTTCCTGATCTCGATGATCGTATGGCCGTGCGCGGCGATTTCCACGTCGGCCTGCTCGCGGGTCATCCTGGAGGCGGCGTTGAGCGCGGTCAGGCCGGTGAACATCAGTTCCGGGTTGGTGTATTCGTGATTGACGGCGAGCAGACCGTGCGTGCTGTTCTTCGAACCACGCGGCAGCGGCAGAAAGGCGACGAAGTCGTTGTTGTAGCCGAACTGCTTTTCCTGCGCCTCGGCGGTCAGGTTGAACGGATCGAATGCCGGCGCATCGGCGGCAACTTTGTCGCCCCAGCGCAGCAGGACGTCGGCGCGATGGCCGGGTGAAACCTGATGGAACATTTCCACGTTGTGTGGTGCCTGTTCGAAAGGGAGCGACGACGGGTCGGTATTGCGCGTCGCGGCGAAGGCGGCGGGCGCGGCAACCGTCGCGGCGCCGGCCGCCAGCAGACCCTTGAGCGCGGAACGGCGCGAGAGGCGGGCGTCGATCAGGTCGGCAAGCGGGGTGGTTGTGATGATTTTCTCGGCGGTGTCGCTCATGCTGTCAATCCTCATGAAGTCGCGGGGTCGCGGTGACTCAGTTGAAAAAGAACTCCTTTTCCGAGGTGCAATGCGGGCAGCGCCAACTGTCCGGCAAAGTCTCGAAAGGGGTTTCGGGCGGCGTGTGGCTCAGCGGCTCGCCCTTGCTGCCGTCGTAGACATAGCCGCAACGGCTGCACACCCAGAGGTCAAGGCGGCCGTCCGGGCGGCGGGCGACGGATTTCGGCGAGGCGGGGGAACGGTTTTTGTCGGCACTCATGATGGAGGCCGATGATCGCCGCAGGAAATGACAGGCGTGTTACATGGAGATGACGCGGAAATGAAAGCGGGGAGGGCGATCTGGCCCTCCCCGCGGTCGTGACGTCGTGACGACTTGTTCGTTACATGCCGAGCGACTTGAGCAGCTCGTCGTTGTCGTCGTTGCCGGGTACGTCGGGCAGTTCGCCGGTCGCGATGCCGCTGGCGGCCTGCTCGATCAGCGCGTCGGGGTCGGGCGCTTCGTGCGGCTCGAAATCGTACAGCTTGATGAACTCGGTGCGGTCGATGGCCAGTTCGAGGTAGAAGATGTTGCCGCCGCCGGTGTAGAAGGTGACCCGCCGCGCTTCGGCCTGGTCGAGGTTGGCGTCGACGCTGAGCATCACCTGCTTGTTGATCGCCAGCATCTTCGGCTGGTTCTGGGTGATGTGCGTCTGCAGTTCGCGCCCGACCTTGCCGGTGAAATCGCCGACGATCTGGTTCATCAACTCGCCCATCACGTTGGCCACTTCGTCGGAGGTGAAGGAACTGGCCAGGCTGTCCTCCGGAATGCCCATGCTGCGCATGTAGCTGGTGTACAGTTCCATCGCCGCCTGCGCCGAGAAGTTGATGATCACCAGCCCCGAGAAGCCGCCGTCGAAGAGCACGAAGCAACCGATGTCCGGCTTCAGGCAGGTCTTGCTGATGCGCTGCACCATCGCCGAATAGCGGATCGGGCTGTGCGCGGCCAAAGTGAGAACCTTGGTGACCGAATCGCAGAGGCTGACGAGCACGTCCTCGGTGCCGAACACGACGGTTTTTTCTATTGGGCTCATGGTGTTATTGGTTGTTGTTGGGAAATCGCATTATGTACGCCGACCCCGAGCCCGGCAAGCAGCTTCGCAGCGCCAGATCGCGCGAGCGTTCTGCTATCGTGTTGTCTTTGCCAATTACATTGAAAAATCATGTCCCACGATGTTGTCGATACCCAGGTTTCCCCCAGCGGAACGCTGGAAGTCCTCTCCCGCGCCGAAGTCGCCAGCCTGCTCGATCGCAGTCAGGGCGGGTTGCACGCGCTCTTCCGCAATTGCGCGCTGGCCGTGCTCAATTGCGGCAACGAACTCGACGACGGCAAGGAATTGCTGGAACGTTACGAGAGTTTCGCCATCCGCTTGCTGCGGCGTGAGCGCGGCATCAAGCTGGACATCCAGGGCGCGCCGGCCAGTGCCTTTGTCGACGGGAAAATGATCGCCGGTATCCGCGAGCATCTTTTCGCCGTCCTGCGCGACGTTGTCTACGTCTGGGACGAAATTCGCGGCAATCCGCGCTTCGACGCGGCTACGCCGGAGGCCGTGACCGACGCCGTCTTCCACATCCTGCGCAACGCCGGCATCCTGAAGCCGATGGAAGATACCAATCTGGTCGTCTGCTGGGGCGGGCATTCGATCTCGCGCGAGGAATACGACTATTCCAAGTACGTCGGCTATGAACTGGGTTTGCGCGGACTGGACATCTGCACCGGGTGTGGGCCGGGGGCGATGAAGGGACCGATGAAGGGCGCGGCGATTGCCCACGCCAAGCAGCGCATCGGCGGCCGCTACCTCGGGTTTTCCGAGCCGGGGATCATCGCCTCGGAATCGCCGAACCCGATCGTCAACGCGCTCGTCATCTTCCCCGACATCGAAAAGCGGCTGGAAGCGTTCGTCCGCGTCGGCCACGGCATCGTCGTCTTTCCCGGCGGCGTCGGGACGGCGGAGGAAATCCTCTACCTGCTCGGCATCCTGCTGCACCCGGACAACGCGGGGCTGCCGCTACCGGTGGTGTTCTCCGGGCCGCGCAGCGCGGCCGGCTATTTCGAGCGGATCGACCGCTTCATCGGCGAAACGCTGGGAAGCGCAGCACAGCGTTTGTACAAGATCGTCATCGACGACGCGCCTGGCGTCGCCCGCGAGTTGAAGTCCGGTGTGCAGACGGTGCGCGACTTTCGCAAGAGCCGGCACGACGCCTACAACTTCAACTGGCTGCTGCACGTCGATGGCGAGTTCCAGCAACCTTTCCGGCCGACGCACGAGGCGATGCGCGGCCTCGACCTGCACCGCAACCAGCCCGGCCACCGGCTCGCCGCGGCGCTGCGCCGGGCGTTCTCGGGCATCGTCGCGGGGAACGTCAAGGCCGACGGCATCCGCGAGATCGAGCGGCACGGGCCGTTCGAGATTCATGGCGACGCGGCGATCATGCAGCCGCTCGACGAGTTGCTGGCGTCGTTCGTCGTACAACAACGCATGAAGCTGCCGGGCAAGGAATACAACCCCTGTTACCGCGTGGTGCGTTGACCGCTTTTGTTCATCGCTGGCGTGGAAGACCGTCGATAGCCTGACTAGAATGAAATTGCGCCGTGGCGGCATCGTTGCCGGCGGCGCATGGATGATCCCGGAAACCAACGGTCGAGAGGGAGGGCATCATGGCAATCGGTGAAATCTGCTGTCGCGACGTCGTCATCGCGCAGGTCGAGGAAACGGTGCTGGACGCCGCCCGGCTGATGCGCGAGCACCATGTGGGCAATGTGGTCGTCGTCTAGGAACGCGAGGGAAAACGCGTGCCGATCGGCATCGTGACCGACCGGGATGTGGTGGTCGAGATCGTGGCCCTGGGGCTCGATCCCGGGACGCTGACCATCGGCGACATCATGCTGCCCGGTCTGGCAACCATTGACGAGGCGACCGGCGTCTTCGAGACCATCGAATTCATGCGCGTCAAGGGGGTCCGGCGGATGCCGGTGGTGGCGGCCAACGGAGCCCTTGTTGGCATCGTGACGCTCGACGATCTGCTGGCACTGCTCGCCGAGGAGTTCTACGAGCTTTCCGGTCTGCTGCGCAAGGAACTGCAGAAGGAGGCTGTCAACCGGCGCTGAAAACATGGGGGAATTGCGGTGGCGCAGGTTGTATGCGCGGCCGACGTCGCGGGCTGCTCAAGTTTCGGCTGATTATGCCGAAAGTTATAGAATTTCAAGCAGCACAATTTCAGAGACCTTTCATGACCCGATTCAACGACATCAGTTTGCGCGCGAAGCTCATGCTCAATTTTCTCCTGAGCGGAGGTGTGCTGATTGCCGCAATTGTCTTTTGCTTGTTCCAGATTCGTTCGGTGGGTCAGGCTACCGCGGAAATTGCCAGCAACTGGCTGCCCTCCGTTCAAGAGGCGGCGGGAATCAGCCAGTTGCGTCTGCGTTACCGGGTACGCAGCTTGGAACTGATGCTGGCGGGTGATGACGCCGAGCGCGAGAAGATTGAAAAATCGCTCAATTCGCTCGATGCATCGCTGGCGGAGGCGCTGAAAAAGTACGAACCGCTGATTTCCAGCGAGGAGGAGCGGAAAATTTATCAGGCGGCGGTGGCCGCCGTCGCCGCGTACCGCAGCACGGTGCAGGAAGCGGTCACCCTGGCGAAGGCCGGAAACATGGACGGCGCCCAGAATCTCCGCCGGACGACGTGGGTCAAGGCTGCGGATGAGGTGCGCGATCACGTGGACGCCTTGGTCAAGCTGAACCGGAGCGGCTCCGAAAAGGCCGCGGAAGAGGCCGACAAGGACGTCGGATCGGCGATGAACATGGGGTTGTTGGCGTTGCTCGCCGGCGTCGTCGTTGCCGTGGCGGCCACCGTGATGATTGCGCGCACCCTGAGCCGTCGCTTGTCCGAGAGCGTTGTGGCCGCGCAGCAAATCGCCAGCGGTGATCTTGGCGGTCGGATGCCGGCGCCGAGCAAGGACGAGGTGGGACTGTTGGTCACGGCGATGACCGAGATGCAGCAGTCGCTGCGTCGCGCAATGCAGGAGACACGGGACGGCGCCGATTCGATTTTGTCCTGCTCGACGGATTTGCATGGCTCGGTAAGGCAGATGGAAGAGTCGGCGAACGTGCAGAGTTCGGTCGCCTCGGCGATCGCGGCGAATGTGGAAGAGGTCACGGTGTCGATCAACCACGTTTCCGAGAGCACTGGCGAGGCGGCGCGGTTTGCCCGGGATTCGGATCAGAGGGCGCAGGAAGGGCATGACCGGATCGAGAAGTTGATCGAGCGGATCGGCAGTGTGGCTCAAGTCATTCGCGGCGCTGCCGAACAGATCGATCGACTTGAGGGTGAATCGGAAAAGATCTCCAACATTGTTGGCGTCATCAAGGACATTGCGGATCAGACCAATCTGCTGGCGCTCAACGCCGCCATCGAAGCGGCTCGGGCCGGAGAGCAGGGTCGCGGCTTTGCCGTCGTGGCCGATGAAGTGCGCAAGCTGTCCGAACGTACGGCGGTATCCACCGGCGAAATCGCGACGACGATCGGTGCTATCCAGCAGTCCACGCACGACGTCGTGGCCGAGGTCCGTCAAGGCGTGGCGCTGGTCGACGCGGGGGTTGTCGATGCCCGTGAAGCCGGTGAGGCAATCGCCAGCCTGCAGGAGATGGCGCGCAAGGTGGCGCAGATCGTTGCCGAGGTGGACGAAGCACTGCACGAGCAGGCGTCTGCCTCCAACGATGTCGCGAAAAAAGTGGAGGAAGTCGCTACCCAGGCTGAAGAGGCCACCTCGATCGCCCAGCAGACGTCTCTGGCGGCGGAGTCGATGTCGCAGACTGCGCATGGCCTGCAACAGCTGGTGGCACGTTTTCGCATTTAGTTCAGGACAGGCTTGTGGCAGATGGATGAACCCCGGAAAATGCGCGCATGATCGTTCCGCACGAAACCACCAGTCCCGCGATGCAGCGGATTCTTGCCCTGCTGGCCGACAAGGCCGGCATGTCGGCGAGCGACCTGTCGCGGGAGGCTTTCGTCGGCCTGACCACCCTGGCGTGCGGCGGCTACCTGAAAGCGTTGCGCGCCAAGCGGTTGATTCACGTCAGCGGCTGGCGCAAGACCCGCAAGGGTTTCGTGACCCCGTTGTTCAGCCTGGGCGACCGCCCGGATCTGCCGCGGCCGGTGTTCAAGGACGAGGATCGCGATTCGGAAGGGATGAACCGTATCGTCGCCGTGCTGGAAAACGTTGGTCCGATGACCTACCGGGAGGCGGCCGAAGCGACCGGGCTGTCGCCGAACACAGTCAAGAACGCGCGGTACATGGACGTTCTGGTCAAGCAGAAGCGGATTCACGTTTGCGACTGGGTGCGCAACCGCGCCGGGCCGATGACTGCCGTTTACGCGGCGGGGTACGCCGCCGCTGCACCCAAGCCGGCGCCGCTGTCGGCGGCTGAAAAGAACCGGCGTTTTCGCGAGAAGGGCCGCGCGCTGTCGGCGGATCGCGGCCTTGTCGCCCAACTGGCACGGTTGTAATTCCTGAGCCGGTTGCCGGCTCGTCTGCTTATTGCTTCGCCACGATGAAGCATGAGGATCGCGTCATACCGGCGTAGGCCGGTATCCAGTATCGGAGAGCAACCGTCGACTGGACCCCGGCCTTCGCCGGGGTGACGAATTCAAGCATGTTCTCTCCGAATCAATAATCCCTGATTTCGTTCCAGTAAGTATCGACTGCCGTCTGGATTTCGCCGAGCTGGACGGCATCGCGCTGTGGTTCGAACAGGTGCCGGAAGCGTCCCTGCCGGCTCAGGTAGTCCTCCACCGGCAGCCGGTCGTGCGGAGCGCGAGTGTGCGTCACCCGGCCGTCGGCGTATTCCTTCAGAGGCCAGATGCCGCTCCTGACCGCCAGACGGCCGATTTCGGTGGTTTCAGCCGGGTCGAAGTCCCAGCCGGTCGGGCAGGGGGCGAGCGCCAGGAGCAGGCGCGGCCCTTTCAGCGTCGCTGCCTTTTCCACCTTGCGCGCCAGGTCGAGTGGTTCGCTGCCGATCAGCGTGGCGGCGTACGTCGGGCGGTGCGCGGTCCAGATGGCGAACAGGTCCTTCTTCCAGCCGCGCAGATCGCGGCAGGTGGCGGTACGCGCGCCGTGCGGCGTCGAGGCGGACTGTTGCTGGCCGGTGTTGCCGTAGCCTTCGTTGTCGTAAACGAGATAGATGAAGTCGAGACCGCGTTCGATAGCGGCCGACGCTGCGGAGAGGCCGATGCCGCCGGCCGCGCCGTCGCCGCTCAGGACGACGACGGTGAGATCCTGCTCTTTTGGCAGGCCGCGTTCGAGGAGGATGTCGAGCGCGTCGCGCACGCCCTGGGCGCCGGCTGGCGCCGAAGCCATCGCGGTGTAGAGCCAGGAGCCGCGCAGCGGCGTGTACGGATAGTTGGCGAGCAGGGTCATGCAACCGGCGGCGTTGATCAGCACGGTGTTTTCGCCGAGGACGTCCAGCACCTGGTGCAGCACCTGCAGTCCGCCGCAACCCGCGCACATCGGTGTGCCGCCGGCCAGCTGGCGCGCCTTCGGCAGGTTCTTCAGATGGGCGAAGGACGAGTCAGTCATGACGGCTCTCCCGCGCGGCGTGGGGCGTTGTGGGCTATTGCCTGCAGCTTGCGTACCTCGCGCAACTCGTCGGCGGTGTAAAGCAGGCGGGGCGGCGGCGTTGCGCCGGTATCGGCGCTTCGTTGCGCGATCGCCGCCATTTCGTGGAACTCCTCGACGCCGATGTCGCGGCCGCCGAGTCCGCCAATGAAGCTGAGCAGGCGCGGGGCATCGGGGCGGCCGTACAGGCTCGACGCCAGTTCCGTGGCGAGGACGCCGCCCTTGCCCATCGACAGGTTCTGGTCGACCACCATCACCGTGCGCCGGCCGAGCAGCCAGCGTTGCAACACGGCTTCCGGCCACGGGCGCGTCAGGCGCGGGCGCAGCAGTCCGACCCGCCGGCCGGCGTCGCGCAGGCGGTTGACTGCCACTTTGGCCTTGGTGGCGAAACTGCCGATCATCAGGAAGACGTCGTCGGCATCTTCCAGGCGATAGGCCTCCACTATGGAGTAGCTACGGCCGAATACCGTGTCGAACTCCGCGCAGATCGCCTCGAACGCCGGCAGGGCCGCCTGTGCGGCGAGATGCGACTGGTAGCGGAAGTAGCTGTAGGCGGCGCTGCCGAGCACGGCAGCGCCTTCCGCCACGGGCTGGCCGGCGCGGAAGCGGAGGTTTTCCGGGACGAACGGTGGCAGGAAACGCGCCGTCTGTTCCGCGCTCGGCAACAGCACCGGCTCGCGGGTGAACGACAGGTAGAAGCCGTCCAGATTGACGAGAACCGGCAGACGGACGTCGGGATGCTCCGCCAGGCGGTAGGCGATGAGGATGCTGTCCAGCACTTCCTGGCAGGTTGCGCAATGCAGTTGCAGGAAACCGCTGTCGCGCGCCGCCAGCACGTCGGTGTGGTCCGGCT
>Ga0302250_1001622_pt1 | contig 16287 bp, 15 predicted proteins | sample AAG_RA_Asp_MG_FD_193536 | JGI IMG/M metagenome (GOLD analysis project Ga0302250, IMG submission 193536) | Enriched activated sludge microbial communities from anaerobic digester in WTTP, New Holstein, Wisconsin, United States - AAG_RA_Asp | ecosystem: Engineered > Bioreactor > Anaerobic >... | reverse complement strand
TATCTGAAGGATGTCCTGTCGCGCTTGCCAACCCAGCCGTTCAGCAAAATCGTCGAACTTCTTCCGCATCGCTGGCAGAACCAACCCGCCTGACATTCCCATCAAGATGGGTTTGCCGGGTGCTTACCGCCAACAGGTTTTTCGGGAAGAACTGAGGGTAACCAAGGACGATGTCGTTGCGGGCCTCTTGGGCGCCATTAAGCTGGCTCGTGAGCAGCAGAATCCGGCGGCAATGATTGGCGGGCTGGTGCAGATCGCCAAGCTGTGTGGGTTATATGAGCCGGAAATTAGCCGGATTGAGGTCTCAGGCGATGTAAAACGGCTAGAAGCCAAGTTTGCGGCCATGTCCGACGAGGAATTGCTGGCGATTGTGGCGGGGCGCTCGTCTTAGGTGTTCGACAATCGGAATGAGCCAAAAAGGGACAAACTCCTAATATAAATATCATTAGGAAAATGTCCTTTTTTAGCGCCCCACCACCCGTCATCTACGCCGCGGCTGGCTACTTGCTGCTTGTGCCTGAGACAACGTCCTTGGCACCGAGTAGGAATTTGGCGATCAGCAGCGCGCCCGTGGCTTGCCCTACGACCGGGATGGCCAGAAGAGTGCTCAAGATGGCGATTTTCGCGACTTTGATCCCGGAGGCGCGCGCCGCAAGGTACTTGAAGCGCTCCCAGTCAATTACGCCTTCCTGGTATCGCTGCCAGAGCGCCCAGAGGATATTCGCCAAGGTTAGGGTCGTAATGATGGGGAAGTGATCCCAGATACTCGCGTCATCCTCGACCATCTTGTCGACGAAATCCTGAACGTCGCCCGTTAACTCCTCATTCGAGAGTCCGGAAGACTCCAGTCCGGTTTGGTTGGCTAGTTCGTCCGTCACCAGAATCTCGCCACCGGGGTGGCTATCGATCCATTCATGGGCATAGGCGCTGCTATCCGTGGCCTTTAACTGCACTTCCCATGTTTCCCCCGTATCAGTATCGACAAGCTGAACATCGGTACTGGGGTGATTGGTATCCGCGAATATCGAGGCAAAAACGCTATCGCAATCCTCGTTTTCCAGGCTGACAAACTGCATTTCATGGAGGATGCCCTTGGTGTTCGAAACGATGCCCGGCAGCGACTCCTCGTCGAGACCGCGGAGATACGTGCTGATTTCGTCCGGTCCGGCGTCATGCAACGCGTCACTTGAGCGCCGAAACGCCGCCAGAACGGCCTGGTCAGTTTCCGACCACTCGCCCTTGCCGGAAAAGGCCAACCTGCCCAGCGAGGCGATAATCAGAGGTTCCTCCAGATTGGTCCGTATGTAGCGGACTGCCGCATCGCGTGAGGGCATGGCTCAGGAATTCTCTTCGGCTCGATGGGCTTTGCCGTGTTTCTCGCCTTCGGCTTTGGCATTCCGCCAGATCGATTTGATTTCTTCTGGCGTCAGCTTTCTACGCGCTGCTTTGGCCGCGAAGTAGGCATCCATGACCCTCATGATCGCGTAGGAGAGGCCATAGACGATCGGGATGGTCATGAAGCCGCCCGCGCCGGGGATGAGTGTTTTCCAGATGCCGATGGCGATCTGCTGGGCGGCGAACCCCATGCCGATGACGCCGAGATTTTCCTTGATGACGTCCGAGGCTTCCGATTCACTGACCGGAACCCCACGAATCGCGGCAATCCGACTCCCCATGTACGCTTGTATCGGCGTCAGGATGAATATGTCGGCAAAAGGAATGGGCTGCACAGCGACAGCTGCGCAGGCGGCACAGGTGATGTGCGTAATCTGCGACACCTTTTCTTCCACCGTCAGGTCGGTTCGCTCCTCGATGTCGAAGATTTCGCGCTTGAGCTTGTCCAGGATTCCTGAATCTGACTGATCCTGAGTCGGTGGCTGCGTCGATACTGACCGGCTTGGCTTTTGTGCACCTTGATCCTGGTCCTGAGAGGTCGAACCAAGGCGGGAATGACTTGCCTCAATCAATTTTTGCAGTCTCTCGACAAGTTCCTTGTCTTCTGCAATGCCTCGTTCTGCGCACTTCTGACGATATCGCGCCAGCATGGCTTCAAACTCTGATGGAGGCAGGGCGCTGGGCATTACGCTATCTCTTCACTCAAATGTTCTTGTGATAACCGTAGCAGTTGTTTCGTGAATTTGCTTTCGTTGTGATAAGTCACCAGCAATCTTTCGGTCGAGCGGGTGAGTGCCACGTAGAGCAGCCGCGCCTCTTCTTCAGGAGGAACCTTGGCGTAGGGCATGCAGCCCAGATCTGGAATCGCTACGCACTTGAATTCAAGCCCCTTGCTGGAGTGCATGGTCAGCAGGCGTACTGCATTGTTGTGTGAGGCCACACCATCGGCCAGTTCCACCGGGATTCCTCTGGCGGTCAGTGCATTTTTCAGACGTTCCAACTGATTGCGGAAGCGCCCAAGTATCGCCATGCGGCGAAAATCTGTTCCCTCGCGAACGCGTTCGTGGAGCCAGGAGGCCAAATAATCGTCTTCAAGTCCGCTCGTCTTTAAGTGCCGAATTTCTGGTTGTGGGCCATTGCGGCCACCAACCTCCGGATGAACGATCGGTATTTCCTCCGTACCACTGGATTCGTCGATATAGTCGGACAAGAACTTGTACGAGAAATTGAGCGCCTCGACGGTATTGCGGTAATTTACTTTCAGTACCGTGCTGCGCCCCTTGGCCTCGACGCCGAGGCTGGCCCACGAGGTAGACCTGCGCTTTTGTTTGCCGTAAATGTTCTGCACGTCGTCGTAGAGCAACAGCAGCGAATTGGTCTCGGGGTCGATCATCTGTACCAGTAGCTTGAACCATGCGGGTTCGAAATCGTGGCCCTCGTCAATCAGGATGGCGGCGTACTGGGCGCGCGGCACACGTCCGATCTCCGCGCCGGAGATGACGGCTTCGACCTGTTTTTCGTAGGTCGGACGAGCGTCCTGAGGGATGTCGAGCTGATACAGGCGGCACATGTCGGCGCACCAGCCGTGAAAGTGCCGTACATGCACGTTATCGCCGGCGCCTTTCTCGTGCAGCATCTGCTTTAGCCGAGCGGCCAGCGTCTTGTTGTAGCAGAGTGCCAGAATCGGCTTGTTCAGGCCTTGTTTCTCGAGATGCAGGCAGCGGTAGGCAAGGAGCAAGGTCTTGCCCGAGCCGGCGACACCGTGAATGATCCGATGCCCTTCACCCAGATTTCGCGCCACCTTTTCCTGGGCGAGGTCCATGATCTTGATCACGTCGGGCAGGACCTTAGCTATGGACTGCCTGGTGTCTGGTGGTTCTGGCGCCTTGGGGTCAAACAACTCGCCCTGTTCAATGCGGATTTCCGGGAAGAGATGGTAGCGAACCCGGTCAATGCGCGCCAAAGACAGCACTCCGCCGAAGCTGTACTGGAACATGTTCCACAGCTGTTGCTGGATCGCCTCCGGGTCAATGGCTTCGGCAATCTCGTCCTGACAAAGCACGCGGTCGGCCGGTATGGCCTGTTCGAGGTGTGCAGCCTCAAACTGTTTGCGGGTGATGTTGGTAAGTACTACACCGAACCCCCACGGGAGAAGCAGGTGGCCGTGGTAGCGTCCCGGCTCCTGCTCAACCAGCAAGGGATCTCGCTCGAGCAATTCCTTGACCGAAATGGCGTACGTACGCGCCTGTTCAAGCGGGTTGGCAACCGTCTTGAGGCCTTTGTCGGTGAAGATCTGGAAAGTCAATCTGTCGATCTGGTGAATCGTCGGAAGCTTCCAGTCTTTAACCTCCAGCACAAGGATGCCTCGCCCCGGATGCAGGATCACGAAATCCGGTCGGAACTGCCTCGGCCCGACGGGCACGTTGATCCAGACATGGTAGTCATCTTCCAGATTGCGCAACAGGCATGTCCCGAAGCGGCGTTCGCCGCCGGTCAGGCGGAGATTCTTCGAGTGCAGATTGGGGAGGAAGACAGCCATGAGCGGTACGGCATTAAACGTCGTTGAAGTGAGGGAATCGCTCCTTGAGCCTATCTACTGTCGTTCTCCATTTTGGTGTTGTTGGCTTACAAATGGAGTTCTGATTACCGAACATGCCGACCTCCTGAATCGCCTGAGCGACGGATACCGTCTCCAACCATTGGATGGGCACAAAGTACTCGCAGTGATCCGGGTCGTCGGCAAACTCATGGTGGTAGTTGGCTTGTGCGATTTCCAGAAATGGCTTGTCACCCGATGCGGTGGGTACGACAAAATCACGGGCGGACTGCACTGGCCCTTTGACGCGTCCAACACCCACAAAGCCCGATCCCGGCACCTTGGCCCAAACGCGATCCCCTGGTGAAAGGAGCTGCAGAGTATTGCTGTACCAGCGTCCACCACCGGCACAGATGAAGCCATACTGCACGGCTTCGTTCCAGGAACGCTCGGTGCTTTGGCCGAACGAGTGATAGAACTCGCCGTTCCACGGTTCGTTGGGTCCGGCTGGGCGAGCAGTTGTCTGTGTGTGAACAGGGTCGAGCAACCAGGCGCGGCTGAGGAGTTGTTCGTTACCGTTGCTGAAAATCTGGAAACACAGCACGTTGATTGGGATGTCGCGTTCAGCTAGGTAGGCGACAATGCGCTCAGTACTTGGGTCGAGTGAGGACGAAACAATCACGATCTGGTGGCTCTGATTCAGTGTGTCTTCGTCCAGCACTTGGCCGAATGCTTGCTGGAATTCTGCGGCGAGATTCTTGCCGGGGGCGAAGCGGCCGTAGATTGCGACGATTTCCTCCGGCTTGAGCTTTTCCACCCAGCCCGCGTAGTCAAGGGCCTGGGCGACGACGTCACGTGGCGTGCGGTCACGCTTGAGTTCGATTAGCACCAGCGAACCATCCGGAGCTACCGCTAGCAGGTCGATGATACCGCCAACGCCAGTGCTCTCCTGTCGGCCGATTAGCATCCACTCATCCGACAGCACTTTGGGTGCGGCGACGATCATGTCTTCGAGCAGTTTTTCGCTCGGTAATTGGGATTCGGGCAGAGCTTGTGGGGTAGCGGAGACTTTCCAGAGAGCGGTTCGTATCGACATGGCGGGTTTTTAGGCAGCTTGCAGGGCGGATTCGATTAGGGTGGCGGACAGGCGGGCCTGACGGGTGCGCGACTCGGCGAGGTCGGCCTTGAGGCGGTCGCAGAGGGCCATTAGTTCATCGACTTTGGCGACGATGCGGTGTTGTTCGGCGAGGGGAGGAAGCGGAAACGGCATTTGCTTTATTTTGATTATCGTCAGTGCGTTGTATGCAGTTCCGGAAACTGTATCGGTCGCCATTCGCAAAAAGATTGGCCCCTGAATAAATCGTTGTACGTAATTCATGTTCACGACGTCGCATTGGATGATCTGCGTTATGTTTCCGTCTTTAAAGTAAAAGCGTCGATCATCGACAATCCATGTGTTTCCTATGCTGCCAACTGAAGTGAGCAACAAATCTCCAGCGCGTGGGAAGTCGCGGCTATTTACTAGATCGGCATACTTTTCGTCAGAAATGTGAAAGTTGGCTGTCGTCGTTCCCCACCTCGAAAGCTCGCCGATTTCTTTGGAACGGTAAAACGGTACACCCCGCGTAACATAGTCTGATTCGAAAATTCGCTTGCTAGAAGTAACGCCTAGAATCGCCCCAATCGGAACCCACAGCCAACCGTTGGGAACCTCAAACGGCTTTTCATCCTCCCCAACCGGCGGCATTGCCTTCGATTTCTTGCGCGTTGTACCTTCTTCCAGCCGCGCCCGTTCCTGTGCAATCCGCTTGAGCAGTTCGCTCGCCGGTTCGTCGGTGGGGTCTTGCGGCACCAGCTTGCCCATGACGGCGAGTTGCAGGATGGTCTGCTTGAGGGCGTCAAGGCTGGATTCGGTGGTGAAGAGAGTGCCGAAGTGTTCGGCGAGGCGCTGCCAGTTGGCGGCGAGTTCAGCAGCGTCGGCGCTTTGGGTGAGCGTGCCGAGCAGCGTTTCAACGAGCCGGGCGTGCGCGCCTTCCGCGTCCGTCTGCTCCGCTTCCAGCCGGTCGCAGAGGGCCATCAGTTCGTCGATTTTGTGCTGACCTTCGATGGGTAGCAATGGAACTGGAACGTCGCCGATTTTTGCCACGGTCAAGCTAACGTTAGCGGTTCCGACCATTCGGCTAACCAGCAGTTCATCCTTGAATGCCGACAAGTAGGCGTGAAGGAATCGCGCAGATAGCACAGACGAGTCCTTCGGTTGGACCACTGCAAGAATGCTACCGACAGCGTACTGCCCATCTTGAAAGTGAATTCGCTTCAGGCTGGCATCACCGTGACCAGTCGACGAAACCATGGGAATCATCACGCTTGGGCCTTCAAAGTCGAAATGGTCCGCACTACTGCGCGTCTCGGCTGTAACAACCAGAGGAAACGGACCGGGGCGAGCATCCTTAATTCCGGTCTTTCCTTTTGATATTGAAGCTACGACGGCTAACGTTTTGATCGGCAACCGAGATAGAAGAGCCGACAGCGAATCTCCGTTTGTCTGCTCTCCATGAGTCGAAGAAGGCGCAAGATAACGACCGACAATGGTCATAACGATTAGACGCCTCAATGCCTCTATGTTCTGACCACCCGCGAGGATAGCTAGCCCTTCTCGGACTGATGGGTTGGTCACGCCTTGCCCTCCAGCGCGGCGGCGAGGACGGCCTTGAGTTTGTCGCGGGTCTGGCCTATACGCTGTTGCAGGGCGGCGTAATCGGCGAGCAGGGCGTCGGGGTCATGCACCTCGGCATCGGGGCTGTGCGGGTTCTTGATGTCGAGGTTGTAGTTGCGTGCCTTGATGTCATCAAAGCTGACTTTCCATGCGTACTCGTTTTCGACGCGGTTGGTCCACCACGCCTTTTCGGCCTCGAACTCCTCAAGCCGCATGGGCCTGGTCTTGTTGTAGCTCTTTACGCCCGGTGGATAGGGGTGTTCGTAGAACCAGACGCGTTCGGTGGGCGTGCCCTTGGTGAAGAACAGCAGGTTGGTCTTGATGCCGGTGTAGGGGTTGAAGACGCCGTTGGGCAGGCGGACGACGGTATGCAGGTTGCAGGTGGTGAGCAGTTGTTCCTTGATGCGCGTTTTGATGCCCTCGCCGAATAGCGTGCCGTCGGGCAGCACCACGGCGGCGCGTCCGCCGTCTTTCAACAGGTGCATGATCAGGACGAGGAACAGGTCGGCGGTTTCGCGGGTGCGGAAGTTGGCCGGGAAGTTGGTTTCGATACCGTCTTCTTCCATCCCGCCAAAGGGTGGGTTGGTGACGATGACATCGACGCGATCCTTGGGGCCGTAGTCGCGCAGCGGACGCGACAGGGTGTTGTCGTGGCGCACGTTGGTCGGCACGTCGATGCCGTGCAGGATCATGTTGGTGGTGCAGAGCAGGTGCGGCAGCGGTTTCTTTTCAACGCCGAAGATGCTTTGCTGGAGCAGTTGTTCCTGCTCGACGGTTTTGACCTGGAGCTTCCTCACGGTTTCGATGGCGCAGGTAAGGAAGCCGCCGGTGCCGCAGGCCGGGTCCATGATCTTTTCGCCAAGCTGCGGCGCGACCATATCGACCATGAACTGGGTGACCGGGCGCGGCGTGTAGTACTCGCCTGCGTTACCGGCGTTTTGCAGGTCGCGCAGGATTTGTTCGTAGAGGTCGCCGAACAGGTGGCGGTCTTGCGCCTTGTTGAAGTCGATGCCTTCGTTGATCTTGTTGATGACCTGCCGGATCAGGTGGCCGGACTTCATGTAGTTGTAGGCGTCCTCAAAAACGCCGCGAATCACGAAGCCGCGCTTGTCGTCGCCCTTGGGCTGCAGGTTCTTGAGCGTGGGGAACAGCTGGTTGTTGACGAAGTCGAGCAGGTCGTCGCCGGTCACGCCCTCGGCGTCAGCTGCCCAGTTGCGCCAGCGCAGGGGCTCGGGGATCGGCGAGCGATAGTCGTCGTCGAGCAGTTCGTACTCGGTTTCCTTGTCGTCGTAAATCTTGAGGAAGAACATCCAGACCAACTGGCCGATGCGCTGAGCGTCGCCGTCGACGCCGACATCTTTGCGCATGATGTCTTGGATGGATTTGATGGTGGAACTGATTGACATATTAGCTTGGCAGGCCTTTTGAAGCAGGAATTTTGTAGAGAGACGATTTCTTCATGGAATTTGGTTTGAGGTGCGGTAACTTGGGCGAGATAAATCCGGTCAAAGCCTCAACAACGTCATCTCCCATCCGCGGGTCGAATTCGATACGAGTGATTAATTTCGACATTGGGGTCTTGAGCTTTATCACCTGACTAGCCTGTGTTTGCTCATTTTGAATCAGTTTGCGTTCATTCTTATCGGGGAAACAGAGTAAACGAACTTCGTCTTCATGTTTGAACGCTCGGCGCTTCACCAGAAAGGCTCTGGCCAGCCAAGGAGCATCGTGAGTTACATCCGTTGGTCGATAACGGGTGATTTCATCTATGGCGTTTGCAAACGTGCTTATTGGCCGCGTGAAGTCGTTCGCGCCAAGCTTCAAAGGCCCATGAGGCCATTTGAAGCCATACTTTTTCGAGGTCGTTTCCGGCAAGTAGGTTACTTGGCCTAATAGCGTTCGTTGGCGAAGAGCATCTAGCTCACCGTTGAACTCGATACTCTCGATGAGATTGCCGACAGTTGTGCTTACCCTTATACCAAGCTTGTTAGGTGAGTAGATTCGCCACAAAGCATCAGATCGCCCTTCTACTGACCAACACAGCCCGTACACCTTCATATCGTTCGTCAGAGCGCCATTATTTTCATAATGTGTTTGAAGGGCTTTTTCGTATGGGTCATCCCATTTTTCCGGTGCCATCAGAGTTAGAGCATCTTCGTGCAGCATCTGTAGAAAACGCTCTACGCCAAGAATTCGATGAATATTGAGATGGCTAGCTGATGGGTCTGAAAGTAGTGTTTGTATGGATTTCATTCGTTCTACTAGGCGGAGTACAACAGGGCCTCAAGTTCTTCTAAGGCTTTCAGATAGCCCGGTTTCCCACCAAAGGATTTGATCAGCTCAGGGGCTGTTCCTAACCGGGAGAACGGATCGAGGGTGAGAATTTTAATGTCTTCGATGCTCTCGATACCGGCGTCTGCGTATTTGTCGAGCAAGGCGTTGAGGACAGCACGGGCTTGCTCGCCGTACTTCGCGAATACGTCCTTCTTTCTAGCCAGTTCGGCGCGCTCTTTCCGAGTCAGGGCGGGGCGGTCGAAAGCGACGTGGCAGATCAGGTCGAAGGTGTCGAACACCTTACCTTGCTTTTTGCCCACTTCTTCGGCCAAGGCTTCTAGTAGTACTCCCTGTGTTTCGAGTTCCTCGATTAACGCCTGCTTCTTCTCGGAATCGGTCCAACGACGTAGGAAATCGTCTAGTGAAGCGAATTCCTTGTGGACGGCCTTGCGAGTGTAGTCCTTCAGCGATTCCGTAATCAGTTTTCCGTCTGGGCCGTAGTACTGTACACGTTCCGCGACGACATAGACGCTTACCTCGCCACCGACGACGTACTTGATCCGTTTTTCTCCTGGCTCGTCAGGAGGTAGCGGCGACAGTTCTGGAGGTGCATCATCACCTGGAATCGGATCATCACCCGGTTCTTCCGGCGGTACGGGTGGATCATCCTCACCCGGTTCGAAAATTTGCACGGGGTCGCCATCGAAGGCTGGATCGGCGAATAGCTCGGTGGCCTTCTTGAAGTCCATGATGGTGAACCAGTACTTGTCGAAGTCCTCGTTGATACGCGTGCCGCGGCCGATGATCTGCTTGAACTCGGTCATCGACTGGATGCGCTGGTCAAGGACGATCAGTTTGCAGGTCTGGGCGTCGACGCCGGTAGTCATCAGCTTGCTGGTGGTGGCGATGACCGGATAGCGGCTTTCCGGGTCGATAAAATTGTCGAGTTCGGCCTTGCCTTCCTGCTCGTCGCCGGTGATGCGCATGACGTACTTGCGGTTCTCGGCAATGCGCCCGGGGTTCAGATTGACTAGCGCCTGACGCATACGTTCGGCGTGGTCGATGTCCTCGCAAAAGATGATTGTTTTTGCGAACGGATCGGTAGCCTTGAGGTACTCCGTGACCTTGCGAGCAACCAACTCAGTGCGTCTTTCGAGGATCAGCGTACGGTCGAAATCCTTCTGGTTGTAGATGCGATCTTCGATCAGGTTGCCGTTTTTGTCTGTTTGGCCTTTCTCTGGACGCCAGCCTTGCAGGTCTTTATCGATGTCGATGCGTACGACCTTGTAGGGGGCAAGAAAACCGTCGTCGATGCCTTGGCGTAGCGAGTACGTATAAACCGGCTCGCCGAAGTAGTGGATGTTTGATACCTCCTTGGTTTCCTTGGGGGTCGCCGTCAGGCCGATATGGGTCGCACTGCTGAAGTAATCGAGAATTTCCCGCCACGCGCTGTCCTCTGCAGCACTGCCGCGATGGCATTCGTCGATTACGACCAGATCGAAGAAGTCTGGAGAGAACTGCTTGTAGATGTTCTTCTCTTCCTCACTGCCGGTAACGGCTTGATACAGCGACAGGTAGATCTCGAACGCCTTGTTGGCTTGACGCTTCTCGATCTTGGTCATCGCCGGGCCAAAAGGCTTGAAGTCATTGGTCCGGGTTTGATCTACGAGAATGTTCCTGTCGGCGAGGAAAAGGATGCGCTTTTTGGATTTTGACTTCCAGAGTCGCCAGATGATCTGGAAGGCTGTATATGTCTTGCCGGTACCTGTTGCCATAACCAGCAGGATGCGCTGCTGTCCTTTGGCAATGGCCTCGATGGTGCGATTGATGGCATTGATCTGGTAGTACCGCGGTGTTTTTCCGCTGCCATCGTCGTAGTAGGGCGTTTCGACCGCTACACGCTTCTCTGGGCCTGCAACGCCTTTCCAGTTGCAATAGCGTTGCCAGAGAGTTTCTGGCCCGGGGAATTCGTTGAGTGCGAGTTGGTGCTCGATGGGGGTGTGCTGTCCGGTTCGGTCGTGTGCCAGAAAGGCGTCGCCGTTGCTGCTGAAAACGAAGGGGATTTCCAGTGTCTCAGCATAGCCGAGGGCTTGCTGCATTCCGTCGCCGACCGTGTGATTGTTATCCTTGGCCTCGATGACGGCGATCGGGAGATTCGGCGCGTAGTAGAGGATGTAATCCGCGCGCTTCTGCTTGCCGCGCGTGTGCAGTTTGCCGCGGACGATAACGCGTCCTTTGGTGAAGGTGACTTCCTCCCGGACCTGCGTTGCGAAGTCCCAGCCGGCTCCCTGAAGCGCAGGGGTGATGTACTGGGTGCAGATATCTCGTTCTGAGAGTTTTTTCTTGTCAGACACGCTGGTTGCTCTTGCCGTCGCACGCTTAATAATTTGATTTGGATACTACGTCAGCAATCGTTGGTGCGGAAGCGCAATGCTCCAATTTTGTGTTTTTTCCGTGCTGAGCGAGGAATGATGTGAACTATTCGTCACACCGTCACAAGATCACGTTTCCGTGACGATGTGACGAATGTGACCGTCGTTTGCCGCCTAATTGCTGCTGGGCAACAGGGAAATTCGGACCATGCTTCCTGTTCGACCGTGCCCCAGATTTTCAACGGATATCCCGTGCCGGCGCAAACCCGGGGCGATGCGTTTCAACTGATTGGCCAAGCCGCGCGGTGATTTCGGCCAGTGCGAGCGGTCGATCCCGGGTAGACAGCTTAATTCTCCAAGCAGAGACAAGTACGTTCCCTCCCACGGTTTTTTACGTGACATGAAGACTTGCAGCGCATTGGAGATGCCGTACGTCTCGAGGCTACGGTCGGCCCCTTCGCTGGCGACAACGGTGTAGAGGTGGCTGAAATCTCCCGATTTTCCGCCCTGTGCCTGCATAACTGCTTCGCCCAGGCGCTGATAGTCAGCCATGCGACACATCTCGCCGAGTTCGATCTCAGGTAGCAGGCGCAGGACCGCGGAGAACAGATCCATCAAGCCGGCGAAGATGTACGGGTAGTCTTTCTGCCATGCCGCTTCAAGAGATTGCTCATCCTTGCGCTGGTGAGGAGGAATAACTGGGGCTTCAATACTAATTACCCGCTCGATCAGGTCAGGCTGGGAAGACACTGGATTGATGCCGTTAATGACGACCGGACGTTTGCTTTCCAGAACGTGCTCCTCACCATTGGTATAAAAGAGGCGTGTAGCGAACCCGCCGCCGGTCGCCAATGTGCAAATAGCGTCCTGTTGCTCCGCGGTCAAATTGGACAGGTTCTCAAAGCTGACCAGCCAATTATTCGCCGCGCTGACAAAAATGTCCTCGACAGTTTTTGGCCGCCCCCGTAACGCGACTTTGTTTGGGTCGATCAAGTCGCGAAGATGGCGTTGGGTCGAACTTTTTGCACTTCCCTGTTCTCCGTTGAGTTCTAGAACAGGGAACGGTGTATCGGGCCGAAAACATTCGAGCATCCAGGTCAATATCAAGGGCTGGCGGTTCTCCGGGATGTTGACGTGCTTCCATATGCGATTCAGTTCGCCCTTGATTTCAGGTGCCGGGAGTGAGCGCATGTTTTTGTTGCGGGTAAACAGGACGGGCGGATGCGCGACTATTTCCCATCCGTCCTTATCAACCCGAATGGCGCGCCATTTGTCGTCGCAGAGATCAATGTAGTACGCGTCCCCCAATTTGGCGCAACGCACATTTACCTGCTGCTCGGTCCCCTGGTGCTTGGCGATGGCAGTGAGCGTGGAAACGGCGGTGGCCAGCGCAATATCGCCAATTCCCTTTTTGTGCGCAGAGAAGTAGGCTGCGCGCAACCATTCGTGGAAGCCGACGCTGTCGACGTAATACACCTCACGGTGGCTTGCGCCATCGATGATGGCAATACCGCGGCCATCGGGATCGTGGTGAAAAGTGCAGCTGCTTTGCGCTAGCTGAAGGGTCTCGTCCTGAACGCTATCGTGGATAGCGGCCCCCTCCGTTGCTGTGAGTCTGTCGAGACGGGTTTTGCAACCCTTGGCGTGAGCAACCAAACGGGTGTAATCCGCTTCACTCTTGCGACGGATTGTCTTCAGTGCAGAAATGACGACCTCGTCGTACAGTGCACCGGGGTCATTGCCGAGATTGTCGAGGGCCCGTTTGACGATGACCGACGGGTCGGACGTCTCCTCTGCGGCTTGACGGACAGCGTCGAGGGAGATAGCGAGGGTTTGAGTATCGATATTTTTTTTCATCGTTACTGTTCCTTGGTTATTTTCAGCAAGCGTGTGATGAAGTGCGTGAGGTCGGCGATCGTGCGGTGCTGGCAATGGCCGTGATGGCACTTGAATCCACCTGCCCACGCGTTTTCGTCAGACGGCTCGAAATAGACCGTGCCGGTCGAGTCCTCATCGGTGTGTTCGTGCACCCACGGACAGATGATGTGGTGCGCCCCCGGGATGCTGGCGAGCGGTTCGAGATACAAGTCCGCTGCTTCAATTACCGCAATGAATCCGCCTACGAGTGCCGGGAGAGAGGCCGCTATTCGCGCTCTTTTCCCTCTTCTGCGTGTGGGGGCTGCTACGACATCAAGATCGATCGCGTAGGCAGCAGCGATTTCATCAAGGCTATACCGCGTCAAGGGGGACCAGTGAGCGACGCGCTGAACGAAGGGATTGCCTGACTCGTCGGCATATTTCGTCTTGTCGTTGACTCCCTCGGGGAGTCGCCCATAACGAGTGACACCATTCATGCCCGGATCTGAGCCGTCCGCGGTGAGTCCGCTGGCGATCATCCCTTTGATCAGCCGCTCGGCGCGGCCGCGGTCACGCTCGGGTTCTGCAAGGAAATACCACGCCTGGAAATTGCCGGGGCTGGTTTCAACGAGGCAGGTCGGCTCAATCTTCAGTTTTTCGAACGGTATGCCGCCCATCCACATGCCTTTTCGTTTTGAAGCGGCGATCTTGTCGCGGATGCGCTCGCCCGTGACCTCGCGCTCGAACTGCGCGAAGGAAAGCAACACGTTCAGCATCAGCCGGCCCATCGAAGTGGTGGTGTTGAACTGCTGCGTGACCGACACGAACGACACGCCGTGCCGCTCAAAAACCTCGACCATTTTGGAAAAATCCGCCAGGCTGCGCGTCAGTCGGTCGATTTTGTAGACCACGACGATGTCGATCAATCCGGCCTCAATGTCCTGCATGAGACGTTTCAGTGCCGGCCGATCCATGCTACCGCCCGAAAAGCCCCCGTCGTCGTAGTCATCAGCAACCGGAATCCAGCCTTCGGCACGCTGGCTGGCCACATACGCATGGCCCGCATCACGTTGCGCATCGATCGAGTTGTATTCCTGATCGAGACCTTCCTCGCTGGATTTTCGGGTATAGACCGCGCACCGCTGGCGCCGTTTGAGTGCCTCGCTCATTTTGATTTCCTCGCCGGATGGGGGGCTTTCAGCCCAAAGAACAGCGGCCCGGACCAGCGTGTTCCGGTGATTTCACGCGCGATCACCGATAGCGTGGCATAGCGCCTCCCCTCAAATTCGTAGTGCCCATCGGCACCGACGACGACGCGATGCATTTGGCCCCGGTACTCTCGGGTGATGACGGTGCCGGGCACCGGGCGAATATCACGATCGAATTTGCTGACTTTTCCGGTGGCCAGCAATTTCTCGATGCGGTGAGCGTTCCGATCGAGCAATGCGGGGTTGACCTTCCGAAAAGCCCGTTCTTGCAAACCATAGGCAATGCGACGCTCGAGAAAGGCGCGATTACTGTTGGGCGTAGGACAACCGTGCAGTTCCACCCACAAGGCCTTGAGATCATCAATTGAGCAATCGGGCAATTGCGCGATTTGGGCCAAAACACTCGGCGGGGTGTCAGGAATGCGGTGCTGATGGTTCATAGAGACTCCGTTTGGCGGTTGTTAACGTCGTCTGTATGAACGCTCTGGTGGCCAGAAAAGCCAAGTCCCAAACCGTTCGCTGGCAACTTGCCCCTCTCTGCGATCGGCGGTTTGATGCGAAAGCGCACGAGGCCGTTGGCCAGCAGTGCCGCGACTTCCTGGCAGCGCTGCGCGGGAGTCATCTTAGCCGGCGGGACGTGTTTGAATTCATGCATGGGTGGCAGTTCTTTCAGTACAAATCGCATATGCGAAATTGTCCTGAACGGCCGCCATCAAGGCTATGAGGGAGTTTCGGACTCCGTCGTGATGCTGCGGGTTATTGCAAGAATCCTTATCGTTCGCCCGATAGGAACGATCCCACAAGAGTCAAAGCATCCCGACTGCGGCAGGTGCGACATGCCGTAAATCACGCTTGAAGTTTAAGAGAGCCCTGCAATCACTTGGAGTACTGGGTACCGTCAGCGCAGAATGACCGTTTGGTGGCCGGAGGCGGCCATGCTTCTTGCCGCGCGAAAACGCCCAGCCCTGTCGGACGAGTTGCTTGACCAGACCATCAATTTCTTTGGACGAACAGTATTTCATTGCTTCGTCTCCTTACAGCCACTCGCCACGTCAGTTAGTGAATCCCGTTTTTTCAGCATTGTGTTGATTCTGTGAAAGAGGCTTGGATGAAACGGACCTTCTTGCAGAAGGCCCGTTGCCACGGTTTGCTTACTTGCCGCGCGGCGGGTTGTTGCCCCGACCACCACCAGACGGATTGCCGGTCTTGCTGGGAGCATTTTCAAGATAGGTGTGCATGGTGTTTCTCCTGATCAAATCCTCGGTTAAGTCAGCACACGCGCTCGAGGACGCTACGTGTGAGATCGGACGCAGATTCGCGCTCCAACAAACGCAATATGGTTTCTTGATAGATAAGCAACAAGGAAAAAACGGCGTACACACTCCGTAATCCTGCTATTCACAAATTCACAGGCCTCGTGAGGGGTGTGTACAGCCCTTTTTCATGGCAATGTCTTCTGTCATCGGACAGAATTCCTCCCATATCCAACTCATTCAGAACAGTCATGGCCCACATCCCGTCTTTTGAAGATCTGCTGCTGGAAGTCCAGCAGAGCCTTGGCGTAGAAAATCCTGAGTTATCTACCTCGCCAGAAAAACGCCGTTTTGCCGCTTTTCGCATGTCCTTCGACAGGCACGTCAAGACCCGTAGCGAGTTGCTGGACGGTATCTATGGGGCGCTCGGTATTGATAAATTTGCTCGGGATGCTTTGAGCTTCAACCTTGCGAATATTTGGGGATTCAATAAGGCGTTGGAATTGCGAGCTTGGACTGGCCGCGCCAGCCAGCGACAGGTGCTGTGGCACTGACCTGCTCCCCATCTGCCGTGCCACATAAAAGTAGAGAAGTCCGTCGATATATGGAGAATGACGGACATGAAGACAAGCAGATACAGCGAAGAACAGATCATTGGATTTCTGAAGCAGGCCGA
>Ga0302250_1001618_pt1 | contig 16319 bp, 12 predicted proteins | sample AAG_RA_Asp_MG_FD_193536 | JGI IMG/M metagenome (GOLD analysis project Ga0302250, IMG submission 193536) | Enriched activated sludge microbial communities from anaerobic digester in WTTP, New Holstein, Wisconsin, United States - AAG_RA_Asp | ecosystem: Engineered > Bioreactor > Anaerobic >... | reverse complement strand
CAGGGCCGTCGCCAGGAAGACCCAGGGGATCGTTCTCACCGGTTCCCTCCCTCGGGACCCGGGGCGAGGATACGGGAGGCGGGCCACCGGGTCAATTTCCGGCGCCGGGCAGGGCCGGCAGATGGACCACGGGTTCCCCGGAACGGGCCCGTCAGCGGGAGGACGGGGCGGCTCCGTCCGGGACCCGACGGACCACCCGGACGAGCCAGAAGACCGTGAAGGCGACTCCCAGGACCAGCGTGACGGCGAAGAGGACCAGCATTCCCCACTGGGGATGGACCGGGATTTCCGGCAGGGCGACGAAGTCCCGGAGGTACTCCATCCGAACCCGGTCCCGGACCAGGATCAGGGACGCCAGGCCCAGGACCAGGGCGGTTCCCGAGAGGACCGCCGGGGCGGGCGTGGGGCCCCGGGAGGCCAGCAGGGCCGGCAGCAGGGCGGCGAGGACCAGGACCGCCGCCGCGGCCGCCGCCACGGTCCAGGTTCCGCCGCCCAGCAGCAGGGTTCGGGGGCCATCGGGAAGGGTCGCGACCCAGGCGGCAACTCCAGCGACCCACACCCCGACCCCGATCCCGACGGCCTTGCGGCCCGCGGACTGAGTCGCGGTGGCCACCGCTTCCCGGCCCGTCGCCCCTTGCAGCCGGCGCCCGCGGGCCCAGAGCACGACGCCGGCCATCGCGGGCGAGAGTCCCAGGAAGGTCAGCAGCCGGGGCAGGATCGTGGGCTCCCCGAGGTTCAGCGTCCCGCCACTGGGATGGGCGGCGTACATCTCGATCCAGCGCCCCGGGGTCATCGCCAGGGTCAGGTTGTTCACGTAGAGGAACCCGATGGCCAGCATCCCCAGCAGGGCCGCCCAGAGGATCGGCCCCTGGATCCCCGGTCGTCCGTCCCGGGTCAGCCGGTGGGCGTAGAGGGCCCCGTAGGCCAGGATCAGCAGGGGGATCACCGAGATCCAGAACGCGCCGACCAGCACCGAGGAGGAGTAGAAGAACTGGCCGTAGAGCAGTTGCACGAACAGCAGCGGCGGGATGCCGAAGGTGACCAGGTAGGAGAATCCCAGAGGGGCGACGGTTCCCAGGAACCGGGCCATGTCCTCCCGGGCCGGGTCGGGCCGCAGGCGGGCCCAGACCATCAGCAGGACGCTCCCGAGGGTGAAGTTCACGGCGACCAGGTGCAGCGTGAAGGTCAGGTAGGCCAGCCCGAGGATCAGGGCCGCAGGGGCGGGAAGGCCCACGGGGTCGAAGGGGGGCAGCGGAATGCCGGCATGCAGGTTCCCGTCGTTCATGGCTGGGCCTCCCGTGGCAGGAGGGGATCGGCGGCGGGTGGCGGCGCGGGGTTGGCGGCCTTCTCGGCCGCCCGGAGGACGTCCCTGCCGTCCAGGGTCCTCCCGTGCAGGTTCAGCAGCCAGGCGGCCAGGGCCGCCCGGTCCTCGGCCGATCCCTGGAAGGGGGGCATGACCCCCGGTTCGTGCATGGTCTCGAACCACTGGAAGGCGAACTCGGGGGTCCAGGGGGCGGTCCGGGAGGCGATGTCCCGGTACCCTTCCCGGGTGTGACAGGAGGCGCACTGGAGCCGGAAGACCCACTCGCCGTGCTCCGGGCTCATCTCCTCGACCGCCGGGTGCCACCGGGCCCGCTGCAGGAAGGGGGCCTTCAGCACCGACGGCCCCGCGTCCACGTCCCTGCGCCACAGGGAGTTCGAGTAGAGGGTCCCGTGAAGGACGTAGGGCTTCCGGGCCATCTCCCGGAAGAACTCGGCACCCATCAGCCCCATCTGGACCATCAGCAGCAGGGCCACCGCGGCCCCGGTGGTGACGACCCGGGGCCGGAACACCGCGACCAGGACCCCGGCCATCACGGCGGAACCGGCCACGCCGGCAAGGACCAGGTGGCGAGTGATGGCCGTCAGCCGTCCGCCCCCGAGTCCCGCGACGCCCTCCTGGACCATCTGGACCGTGCCCTCGGGCAGCGTGGACCAGTACCAGGCGAACAGCAGGGGGACCAGGAAGGCCGCCGGGACCACGAAGGCGGCGCTGAAGCGGACCACCCGGGCCTTCAGGGGGTCCCCCGGATCCATCCGCCCGGCCACCAGGATGCCCCCGATGCCGCCGATCAGGCCCATCGTGACCGTGCGGAGCACCAGGGAGGGCCAGTAGGACGGGTTGAAGAACGCTGCGGCCAGGTCCCGGTTTTCGATGGTCCACCCGCCCGGCGTCAGCATGAAGGATAGGATCCCGTTGATGATGAACAGCGAGAACCATGACACCACGAAGTAGGCCCCGGCCAGGAAGACCTGGTCCTCCCGGCGGTTGTGCTTCCATCCGTAGTAGTACAGGTACAGCAGGGAGAGCTCGACCAGGAAGACGACCCACTCGGTGGCCCAGGCGAAGACGAACTGGTGGATCAGGAGACTCGTGCCCTCGGGGCTGGCCAGGGCGATGGCGAACCAGATGCCCACCCCGGTCATCGCCCCGAACACCGTCGTGAAGACCAGGAAGAAGGTCGCGTAGCGGTGCAGGAACCCGCGGACCCGCAGCCCGTCCTCCGGCCGCCCGGACCGGACCAGGCGACCGGCCCACCACTCCGCCGCGAAGAGGAAGGCCCCTCCGCCGATGGCGAAGTGGGATACCAGCACATGGAAGACCGCGATGATCGCCACCACCAGGCCCGCGCCGAGCACGGGAACGTCCCAGACGGGATAGTTCATGGGAGTCCTCGCTTCATGACAGCCAGCCCCACAGGGTCATCGCCACGAGCCCGGCGAGACCGGCGATTCCCAGGCGCGTGGCCAGGCGGCCCCGGGCGTCGGCCGGGATGCTCCGGTCCCAGAAGGGGACCGCCACCATGGCCAGGGGAACCAGTCCCAGGAGGGCCTGCCCCAGCAGTTCGAGGGACCCCGGGAACAGTTTCAGGGCCTGGTACTGGGACAGGAAATACCACTCGGGCTTGATCCCTTCCGGGGCCGAGGCGGCGGGGTTCGCTTCCGGATCGAGGGCCCTGGGCGCCAGGGCGGCCAGGGCCACCAGCAGGACCCCCAGAGCCAGCCAGACGGGGATCTCCGCCACCAGGAACTCCCCGAAGAACTTGTGGTATTTCCGCTGTTCGGGGGGCAGCGCCCGGAAGGAGTCCGGCTCGCTGACGCCCTGGACCTGCACGAAGGTCAGGTGCGCCCCGATCAGGCCCAGGATCAACAGCGGCAGCACCACGACGTGGAGCGGGTAGAACCGGTTGATCGTGGCCACGGTGACGTCGGGTCCGCCCCGGACCAGGTCCGCCAGGAATCCCCCGACCAGGGGCGCCTTCTCGATTTCGGAGATCCCGACGCGGGTGGCGAAGAAGGACAACTCGTCCCAGGGCAGCAGGTAGCCCGAGAAGCCGAAGGCCATCGCCAGGCCCGCCAGCACGAGTCCCGTGACCCAGGTGAGTTCCCGGGGAGGCCGGTAGGCCTTCAGGAAGAAGGTGCTGAACAGGTGCAGGAAGATCGCCAGGATCATCAGGTTCGCGGCCCAGTGATGGATGCTGCGGACCAGGGCGCCGTAGGGGATCTCCATCACGATGCGCTGGACCGACTGCCAGGGCTGCCCGGGGTCGTAGTAGACCATCAGCAGGATGCCGGTGACCACTTGGACCGAGAAGAAAAACAGCACGATGCCGCCCATCGCGTACCAGGCCGAGTGGCGGTGCCGGGGGACGCGCTTTTCGGCCAGGTGTTCGACGATGGGCCAGACGGGGTACCGGGCCAGCAGCCACCTGGCGGCCCGGCCGGCCCGGGAGCCCGGGGCAGGGAGACGGGGCTCCGCCTCCGGGGGGATGGGGGAAAGGTCGGATGACATGGGCCCTCCGGTGCGATCTTCCTGGTCAAGAGGACACGGGCGACACGTAGAGGGACTCGCCCTCGGCGGTCACCTGGAGCGGCGTCAGGGGTCGGGGCGGCGGTCCCGCGACGTTCCTGCCCTCCAGGTCGTAGGTGCCGCCGTGGCAGTTGCAGTAGATGCGGTCCCCCTGGAACTGGACGTTGCACCCAGCGTGGGTGCACTTGGAGTCGAAGGCCCGCAACTGCCCGTCGGGGGTGCGGAACACCACCACCCCCCGTCCGCCGTAGGACCCGTTGGCCCCCTGCCCGGGCCGGGCGACTTCGGCGGCTGCGATCCCCTTCACGAGGGCCTTCCCCTCGCCGGCGAAGGGGTCCGGCGGGGGCCGGGGGCTCAGGTACCGGAAGACCGGCCAGGCCGCGGCGGCGAGCCAGGCGGCGGTCAGCCCTCCCAGCAGCGCCAGGAACCCGCGACGCCCCGTGGTGCCCTCGTCCACGCAACCCTCCTTGGCGGTCATGGCCAGTCCTCCTCGGCGCGATCGGGATCCTCCCGTGTCGGGGTGTCGATCCGGTCGTTTCCCGGGAAACCATCCATCCGTGCGCCGCCGGCCCGAGTATCGACCGGGGGGCGGAAGGCCGTCAAGCGATCGGGCCGGGAAGGGGCTCCGGGATTTGGAGGAAGGCCGAAGATCGGCTCCGGGACCGGGCGGATCAGAAGGACCCCTTCAGGCCCAGCACCGGCAGGATCGTCAGCCCGTTCAGGTTGGCCCGCTGTGAGAAGTCGTAGTTGTAGAGGATCGCCTCGGCGTTCTTCGCGTTGTAGGCGTTCTGCAACTCCAGGTAGAGCCCCAGGCGCCAGGTGTCGTACACCCACTCCTTGTCCACCCGGAGGTCCAACTGGTGGAAGAGGGGCAGGCGGGCGCTGTTGATCCGGGCGGCGGGCACCGCGACGTACCGGTCCAGGTCCGAGTCGTACCGGGATCCCTCGATGGGGGTGTAGGGGAAGCCCGAGGTCAGTCGGAAGCGCCCCCCGATGGTCCAGTGGCGGGGCAGTTCGTAGGAGGCCAGGATGTTCAGCAGGTGGGTCTGGTCGTAGTCCGACAGGCGCCAGGCCCGGGCCCGGGGGTCCCAGATCTCGGACCGGACGAAGGTGTAGGCCACCCACCCGAAGAGGCGTCCCCCGGGGTTCAGGCGAACCAGGAAGTCGAATCCGTAGGCCCGCCCCTTGCCGTCGTTGGTGTAGCGCACGGTCCGGTCGTCGCTGGCCTCGGCCCGGCGAAAGAGCCACTTGAAGAAGCCATCGGCCTGGATCGAGAGGCGGTCCGTCGGGAGGTACTCGATGCCCAGCAGGGCATGGGCCGCGGCCTCGGGCTTCAGGTTCGGGTTCCCCAGTTCCCCGACGTAGGCGAAGACCGGCGGCGGCTGCTGGTAGAGGCCCCCGGCGGCCCGGAGGAACAGCCGGTCCTTCAGGATCTCCACCCGGGTGGACAGGCGCGGGTCCAGGGACCAGGCCTTCCAGTCCCCGAAATAGCCGTCCAGGCGCACGGAGGGGACGATCGTCCAGGCGTCGAAGGGCTTCCATTCGACCGACAGGTAGGGGGCCAGCGATCCCAGTTCCTGGGTCCCGTCCAGGCGGATCTTCTCCCGGGCGCCGATAGGGATGCCCACGGACCCCTGGCGATCCGGGGCGGTCGTCAGGGCCTCGTACCACGACGGCTGGTACCACCCGTCGAGGCCCAGGTGGAGGCGCACCCGGCGATGGGGCTCCAAGGTGAACTCCTCCCGGAGGCGGATGGGCAGCGACGAGATGTGGTAGTCCAGGCTGTTGAAGAGGTTGAAGTCCATCCGGTTCAGGGCCACCTGGGCCGACAGCACGTTGGACATCCCCCCGGTCCCCTCCCAGGACCACCGGGCCTGGAGGTTGTGCCCCGCCATGGACAGCGACGCCGTTCCCACGAAGGCCGGTTCCTGTGTGTTGGCCTTCCTATTCACCACGACCAGGGCGTCGTCGGTGCCGAACAGGAACAGCGAGAACCGGTGGCGTCCCCACCGGTGCTGGACCCGGGCCTGGTAGTCGTAGTACCGGGGCGCGGTCTGGAGCGCCGCGTCCTGTCCGAAGGAGACCGCCGAGAGGATCGCGTCCAGGTAGGACCGCCGGAACGCGAACTGGAAGTCCCCGTTCTCGCTGTAGGGCAGCCCGACGTAGAGGCCCGCGTGGATCAGGTTCATGTCCACCGATCCCCGCAGCCGGTCCACCGGGGCCTCCTTCACCTTCACGTCCACGATGCCCCCCGAGGCCCGGCCCTGGGAGGCGTCGAAGCCCGCGGGGACGAAGTCGATCTTCTCGATGAACTCCGGCTGGATGGTCGAGTAGACCCCCCCGAAGTGGTAGAGCATCACGAAGGGCAGGCCGTCGATCAGGACCTGGGTGTCGAAGGGGGGGCTGCCGAAGACCACCAGCTGGCCGGTGCCGAAGGCCGACCGGGCGATGCCGGGGAGGTTCTCGACCATCTTCAGCGGATCGCCGCCGGACCCGGGCAGTCGCCGGAGCTCCTCGGCCTGGAGGGTCTGGCGGGCGACGAACCGGACCTCCCGGGGAGCCCGGATCACGGTCTGGTTCGTCGAGTCGAACCGCCGGTCGAGGCGCAGGGTCTCCTCCCCGACCTCCCCCGCCTTCACGGTGAAGGTCTGCCGGACCTCGGCGAAGGGATCGGGCGGCAGGTAGAGGGTGTAGGTCCCGGGGGGAAGGTCGCTGAGCTCCAGGACCCCGTCCCGGGAGGTGAAGGGCCGCCCGGTCTCCTCCACCAGGGCGGTGACGCCGTCCAGGGGCCGGGGTTCCCGGTAGCCCTTCTCCAGCAGCCGGAAGCGGAAGACCACCTGCCGTTCCTTCGGCTGGATGTCGAAGGTGTAGCGGTAGGTCACCTGGACCGGGACCGCCTGGCCCCCGTAGCGGGCGGGCTGGAAGCGGAAGTTCCGGGCCGCCTCCAGGGCCGGGGCGGCGAGGCGGTCGTCGTCCGCCTGGGCCACCGAGGCGTCTCCGACCTGTCCGGCCTCGTCGATGGTCAGCGTCAGGGTCACCGTGTAGGTCCCGGGGGCGATGTCCAGGTCCGGGGGCAGCGCCGCCTGCCGGAACTCCTCCAGCACTGGGGGTTCCAGCGTCTCCTCGGCCTTCGGGGGCGGTTCCGCGGCCTCGGGAGCGGGGGCCTCCTGGGCCAGTGCCGGCGAGGCGCACCAGATCAGCCACCAAAGGTTGCGGGCCTTCATGGCGCACCTCCCGTCTCCGGGCCGCCGTCACCCGGGCGCACCTCCGGGGGCGGCGGGCGCCAGTCCTTCGGGGCCCCCTCGGGTGGCAGGCACCGGTCCCCGGGGCGCCGCTCGACCCGGAAGGTCACGAAGTCCATTCCGAGGCGATCGTCCCGGGCCACCACCCAGACCGGGAAGGAATCGGGGAACTCGTCGGCTTCCGGCAGGGACAGGACGTTGCCCAGCTGGAGCGGGTCCGAGGGACTCACGGTCGCGGTCGAGGACTTGATCCGGTCGAACTTTCCCCGGGTGGTCAGCCAGGAGAAGAACCAGTACTCGTCCTCCAGGCCTCCTGTTCCCGAGGGACGCGATTCCCGGGATCCCGGCCGGAACCGGGGCTCCAGGCGGAGATCCTGCCCGGGACACCCCAGCACCCGGGCCTCGGTCGGGTCTCCCGTGGCGGTGATCCGCTCCAGATCGGCCCCCTCCTCGGGCTCGAGCCACAGCGAGAAGGCGGGATTGCGGTTGGCGGGGTTCTCGGGAGTGATCCGGCGGAAGAAGACGCGCTTGTAGGCGTCCTGGGTCCGGGTGTCCCGCCCGTTCTGCCAGGTGACCTGGAGGTGGAAGGTGACGTCCTGGCCGGCCTCCACCAGGCAGGTCCGGAGTCCCTCGAAGGCGGGGTCCACGCAGGGGGTCTCGTCGCCCCGGGCCTTCCGGCAGTCGTCCCAGGTCCGCAGCAGGTCCAGCAGGCAGAAGTCCGACTGCTCCACGGTCTGCTTCAGGAACTCCAGGACCTCGGGCGTGATGGGCCGGATCAGGTCCAGGGCCACCCACAGCAGGGCCCCGTCGAAGAAGGCGCTGCGGGTGGACGGGTCCCCTTCGACGGGGGTTTCCTCGATGGCGCAGCGGTAGGCCGCCTGGGCACCCAGGTTCAGGGGGCAGACGGTCCAGCGCATCTCCCGGACCTTCCAGGGACCCGGGGCCCCGTCGGGGGGATCGTCGGGTTCGGCCAGCAGGGCCGTCAGGGTCACGGTCCCCTGGGTTTCCCGCTGGAAGTCCACCTCGGGTGGATCGGCGCGGATGCCGATCACCCGGGGTTCCAGGACCAGGGACTGGGGGTCGAAGTCCGGGGTGCAGGCGGCGAAGGGAAGGATCAGCCAGGCCAGGCCGGGAAGCGACGAACGACCGCGCATCATCGGGCACCTCTAAGGTTCCGGGAGAAAGACCACCGTCCAGGCCACCTGGTAGGGGATCGGCGTGCCGTCCCGGGTGGCGGGTTCGAAACGCAGGCGCATCACCGTGCGCCGGGCCTCCTCGTCGAAGGCCGGGAGGTCGCCCTTCCGCACCTGGACCTCCGTCACCTCCCCGCCGGCGCTGACCGTCAGGAGCAGTTCCACCCGGACCACCCGGCCCAGGTCCCGGTGGGCCTCGGGGTAGGTCCCCTGGACCCGGTTCAGGGCCTTCGGGGGCTTCACGACCGGCTTCCGGGCCTCCCGGGTGGCTCCATCGGGGGCGCCCGTGCCGGTTCCGGCCGGCCGGTCCGCCTCCTTCCGGAAGCCCGTGGCGTCCCGGGAGGGGTCCCCGAAGAGGTTGCTCTCGGTGCCGGTCTGGACGGCCACGGTGCCCTGGAGCGCCACGTTGGACAGCACGAAGGGCGCGGGCTTCCGGGGTTCCGCCTTCGGCTCCGGGGCGGGGGACGGCTCCGCCTTCGGGGGCGTCGGCGGGGTTTCCCCGGGAGGGGGCGGGGCTTTCCTGGGACGTTCCGTGGCCGGGGCCGGGGAGGGCGGAGGCGGCGCCGGGCGGGGAGGCGATGCCGGAAGGGGCTCCTCGGCGGCCCTCTGGACCTCCCGGACCACGGCGACGGCCACCGGTTTCGGGGGGGCGCGGCGGGCGGCCGGCGGGGGGGAGGTCCGGGGCGGCTGGCGGGGCACCACCAGGGGAACCAGGGCGTGGATCCCCAGCGACAGCGTCACGGCCAGCGCCAGTCGCCTTCCGTACATGCCGTCCTCAAGGCCCCGCCGGACCGGCGTCTGCCGGGACGGCCCCCTGGTCCGAAATGGTCAGTTCCTCGACGTTGATGGCCAGGTCGGCGATGCCCTGCAGTTTCAGGAAATCGATGACCCGGGCGACCCGGCCGTAGGGCAGGTCCCGGTCCGCGGACAGCACCGCCTGGGGCGGCCGGCCCGCGGCCTCCCGCCGCTTCCCGATGGCCTCCCGGATGGTTTCCAGGGACGCCGGGGCCCCGTCCAGGTAGGTCCGCCCCTCCCGGTCCAGGATCACGGTCAGGGGGGCCGCGTCCGGGGCCGGGGGCGCCCCCGAGGCCGCGGTGGGCAGCGACAGGGCGATCTCCCGGAGGCGGCGCTCCTGCTCCAGGAACAGGTTCGCCGTGACCATGAAGATGATCAGCAGCACCAGGAAGATGTCCACCAGCGGGGTGATGTTGATCGACGAGATCAGTTCGTCGTCGGAGTCACTGGTTGCGCTCGCCATGATTCCCCCCGAAGAGACACCGCAAGTAGTGGGTCCCCACCTCCCGGGCCTGCTCCATCGAGGTGTTCACCCGCTTGCGGAAGGCGTTGTAGAAGAGCACGGCCGGGATCGCCACCAGGAGCCCGACGGCGGTGGCGATCAGGGCCTCGGAGATGCTCCGCATCAGCATCTGGTTCTTTTCCGCCGCGTCAGCGACCTCGGACAGGCTGTAGAAGGCGGCCATGATCCCCAGCACGGTGCCCAGCAGCCCGATGAAGGGCGCGTTGTTGCCCAGGGTGGCCAGGAAGGTCAGGCCCCGCTCGTACCGCTGGCGCTCCTTGCGCAGTTTCGTCTCCAGCAGGGCCTCGGCGTCGTTTCGGCTGGAGGCCTCCTTTCCCAGGGCCACCAGGTAGTCCGCCATGCGGCGCTCCACGCTGTCCGGTGCCGCCTGCCCCATCTCCCCCTTCAGGATCCCGTGGACCTGGTCCGGGGAGACCCGCCGGCGCCAGTAGAAGATCCACCGCTCGAAGGCGACCCCGAGGGAGGCCACCGAGAGCCCCAGCAGGATCAGGAGCACCCAGTCCACCCCGATCCCGATGAAGAACTCCTGCAGGAAATCCGCGATGCTCACCGTCCTTCCTCCCGTGGTTCGCCGCCCCGAGGCCCGCCGCCGGGAAGGGACCTCGCCGCCGGCGAGTCCCGTCCGGGTCCCGTGTCCGCGGCAGGATTCCCTTGGTTCCAGACGTCGAGGTCCGAAGCCGCCCCAGAATGTAACGCCTGGATCGCTCCAGTCAACCGCGGCGGGATCGCGGAGTCCGCATCATCCAGGATTTCCGGGGGCCGTGACGGTGTCCCTGGTTCGGACGGCTGGATGCCCGGGAATGCCTACTGGCAGAACGCCTCGTAGGTGACCTCGATGTCCTGGGAGTACTGGGGCATGCAGGGTCCCGCGGGGTCGAAGACGATGGAGTTTCCGACGCCGTCGTAGGTCCACCCCGCCGGGCAGGCCTGTCCGTTCACCGTCACCTGGATCGTCTCGGGCCGGGGCAGGCCCGACAGGAAGAACTGCCGCTTCAGGGCCCCCTGGGTCGCGGCGATCTGGTTCAGCATCGAGGCGAAGGAGTCGCAGATGATCTCCTGCTTGCCGGCGAACTCCTTGGACATCGCGATGTAGCGGTCTCCGGGGCCGTGTCCCGCATGGCCCTCGCAGCGGTCGATCCAGGTCACCGAGTGGAGGTGGATCAGGTCCCGGTTCAGGGGACCCTTGATGGTCTGGTAGAAGTCCCGGTACTCGTTCAGGGTGCCCGGGGACCCGTCGTCGGCCTTGCTGATGAAGACGATGTCCAGGTAGGCGTCCTCCCGGTAGAAGCCCCAGTTGTAGCCTCCGCAGAAGCCCTCGATGCACTCCAGTTCGCAGGTCGCCGGGTCCGGGCAGAGGTTCGGGTCTCCCTGGCAGTCGCCGGTGGTGGTGCAGGGAACCTGGGTGTTGGTGGTCAGGGGCTCGGTCACGGCCAGGTAGCCCGCCAGCAGGCCGCCCTTGGTCAGGGTGTCGGAGGAGGCCTTCTCCATCACCTGGTCATAGGTGTCGTAGAACTTGCCGCTGGGGTTCTGGAGGCCCGGGTGGACGTACCGGGGCAGGATCGCCGGGTTGCCCTCGCAGAGGCGGCCCCGCATCTTGATGTCGTCGATCAGCGCGATCACGACGCCCACGTGGAAGTTCCGGTTCCAGACCGATCCGGACTGGCTGAAATTCCGGACCTGCTCCAGGATGTTCGCGCCGTAGTCCATCACCGTGCAGGCGCAGTCGTCCTGCACGAACAGCACGTCGAAGTCCTGTCCGCTGACCTGCCGGAACCGCTCCCGGATGTTCCGGTCGGAGGTCCCCTCCCCGTGGAGCTTCACGTAGACCACCGGCTCGTCCAGATCGTTGCTCTCGATCTTCAGGTAGCAGGTCTCCTCCCCGGCCTGCTGGGGCACGAAGTTCAACTCGACGTCCAGGCTCATCCGGGGGTTGATCAGCGTGTCGGCCGCCGGCAGCCCGGTGACGGCCCGCATCTGGGGCGAGCACCCCGAGAAGGAGACCTTCTTCAGCGTCAGGGGGGCGTTGCCGGTGTTCAGGATGCGGACCTTCCGGGGCAGCGTGCCGCACCCGAGGTACTGGAGCCCGAAATCCACCACCTTCGGGGTCACGATGATGTTCACGTAGCCCAGGGTGGCCACCAGGTTCACCGGGTAGCCGTCGCCGAAGCCGCCGGTCATCTTGGTCGGGATCTCGATGGTCCTGCTCTGGTAGCCGTCATGGACCTCGCAGCGCAGCAGCCCGTAGAGGTTCGTGGCCCAGAACTCCCCCTTCGGCGAGTCGAACTGGATCTGGATGGGATGCTTGAAGCCCGGTCCCATGCCGTCCTTCACCGCCGGGGGCAGCGGGGAGGTGAAGCGGAAGTTCCGGCTGGCCTGCATGCTCTTCTGGCAGACGTTGATGAAGGAGGCGAGGGTCGGGCAGTCGTTCAGCATGCAGTTCTGGAAGGAGCAGTACCCCGTGCCGTTGTTGACCAGGTAGATGGTCCGGGTCGCCGATTCCCCCTGGATCACGGTCCCGAAGTTCAGGTTTCCGGGATTCAGCAGCGGCACGCACGTGGGCGCGCTGGCCCGGGTCGCCAGGAGGTCCACCTCGGTCAGGGGCTTCCCGTAGGCGTTGGAGGCCATCTGGAGTTTCGCCTGGACCATCGTGTTGGGAGTCCCTCCCAGGTTCTTGAAGCGCAGCAGCACGGTGCGGGTCTCCCCGGGGCCGAGGACGCAGGAGGGGGGCATGTCGGGGCCCTCGGGGCAGTCGGCCTCGGCGTCGTAGTCGGGCCGGGTGGCCGCCAGGGAGGCATCGGGGGTGATCGAGAACTCGCCGTTGGCGTCCGAGACGATCTGCATCGGGGCCGTGAACCGCAGGGGGCCGTTGCCGCTGTTGCGGATCGTCAGGGGCTGGCGGGCCTCGATGCCCTGGGCCACGAAGCCGAAGTCCATCGGGGTGGGGAAGACGTCCAGCATGGGTACAGCGACCCGGCCGTAGATGTTCATGATCAGCAGGCCGGTGCCCTTGTCGTTGCTGGTGACCAGCAGGTTGCCGATGGGCAGGCCGTCGTCGGCACGGGGGTTCTCGGCGACCCACTGGATCCGGAAGGACCGGGACTCGGGGACGTCCTGGTAGTCCGGGTATCCGGGGTAGGCCTCGGCCTTCAGGGACCAGGGCTGGGCGGGAATGGACCGGGCGGGGCCCATCCCTTCCTCCAGCAGCGACAGAGTCGCGTCGCTGGACTCCGAGAGGGCGATCCCGCCGCCCGGGATCGTCAGCAGGGAGTCCGCCGGGGCCTCCGAGGCGCCGTCGTTGTCCACCGTCACCAGCAGGGTCCGGGTCTCGCCGAGGGGGACGATGCCGAAGTCCAGTTCCCCGGGGAACAGCACCAGCCGGGGGCCGACCTCCCGTCCCCGGAGCGGGAACCGCATCACCTCGAAACTGCCCTGGAACAGGGTGTCCACCATCAGCAGCCCCTCGTCGGCACCGCCGCCGGTGGGCTCGTACCGCAGGGTCAGCGCCAGCGATTCCCGGGGCTTCAGGTCGAAGGGGAACTCCTGGTTTCCGGGCGTCGTCACGGTTCCCTGAATGGTGAAGTCCTCGCTGCCCGACAGGTAGGGTCCCTTCCGGATCGTGATGGAGGCGCTGCCGTCGTTGACGATCTGCACCGCGAGGTCCTTGTGCTCGCCCCGCTGGACCTCGCCGAAGTCGAGGTCGCCGGGGACGGTCCGGAGGCTCGTGGACTGGCCCAGGGCGACGACCAGCACCTCGGTCCGGTAGTCCGGGGCGACGTTGTGTGTGATCGCCAGGCGAACGTCCTTGGGGTTCGGATCCTTCGGGGTGTAGTGGATCGCGAAGGAAGTCTTTTCCCCGGGCGCCAGTTCCATCACCGGGGGCGGGTCGTGGCGGAACTCGCCCTGGGCGTCGCCGGTCCACTGGAAGGACTCCAGGCGGATGGTCCCCTCGGTGCCGATGTGGCGCAGCTGGATCACCCGATCCGCCGTCTCGCCGATGGCGACCGCCGGCAGCGTCACCGTGGCGGGGTCCACCTCCAGGGCCATGTCCAGCGTCGTGGACCCGCCCCCGCAGGCGGCCAGCAGCGGCAGCATCCAGAGCGATTTCCACAGAGGGTTTCGAAGCATCCGGACCTCCTCAAGGATTCCTGGGCCGAGACCACACAATCTTCCCGGATGAGGTTGGTCTTCGTCAATCCTTTCCGCTGCCGACGGGGCGCTTCCGTCCCCCCGGGGGCGCGCGTCGCGGGAAATCTACGGGTCCGGGGTGGATGCCGCGTCGGGTTCCGGGGGATTGCCGATGGCGCAGCCGCCGGCGACGGGGGCGAAGCACCAGCGGAAGCACTTGCGGCCGTGGCTCTTGCCCTCCGTGTCGGTGATCTCCTCGCAGGTCCACCCGTTGGGACAGGGGTTGGCCGGGTCCGGCCCGCAGGGGGGCAGGCAGTAGGATCCCCGGTCCTTGCCCTCCTCGTCCTGGAGCCCGATGCAGAGGACCTCCTTGCTGCCGCAGGCGGTCTCCCCCTGCTGCTGGTCGCAGGGGTCGCAGTAGCGTCCCTGGGCGACCTCGCAGGCTCCTGCCTGGCAGACCTGGCCGCAGGAGCACTCGAAGTTGCCCGTGCAGGGGCGATCGATGCACCGGCCCGTCACGGTGTCGCAGATCTTCGAGCCGGCCTTGCAGTCGAAGTCCATCAGGCACCCCGGCCGGCACTCCCGGCTCCCGGCGTCGCAGTGGGTCTCGGGTTCGGGGCAGTCCTTCGGCCCGAAGCACATGCCCGGGATGAAGCAGTGGCCGTTCTTGTCGCAGTCCCATTCCTTGCCCTCGACCGGCGGCGGGTCGTCGCAGCCGACCAGCCGATCGTCCACGGTCCAACGGCAGGCCTCCCGGCAGAGTCCGGCGGAGCAGACCTTGTCCTGGCCGCACTGGGCGTCCTCGGTGCAGCCGCCTGTGCACTGGTGGGTCACCGGGTGGCAGATCTGGCCGAAGGGGCACGAGAAGGCGTCCCGGCACCCGCAGACGCGCCGGTCCGGCCAGCACTTCGGGCGGGAGGGGTCCGGGCACTCCTCGTCCCTTGTGCAGGCGGGGGTCACCTGGGTGCAGTCCATCGTCGATGGGATGCAGGCCCCGGCGTCGGACCCTGGGATCCGGGCGCAGACGAAGGCCCCCTGGGCCGCGTCCTCCACGGCGCAGATGCCGCTCGCGAGGGGGCACCAGGGCGCGCAGACCTTCCCGGGGAACCTCACTGGGGACCCTTGCCACTCGAACTCCTGGAGGCACCGGGCCTGGTCGCCCCGGCACTCCGCGTCCCGGTCGCAGGCCTGGCAGGGGCGCTTCTTCGGTTCGCAGGTCCGGGTGCAGGGATCGCAGTACCGGTCCGAGGGGCACTGGTCGTCGTCCTGGCACGCTGCCGGGATGCACTTCCCCTGGCAGTTGCAGCCCCATCGGTCCGTGCAGTAGCCCTGGATGCACTCCCGGCCGGACCCGCACCACGCCGAGGACTGGCAGGGGTTCTCGCACCGGCGGGTGACCGGGTGGCACCCCTTCGGTGGCGAACAGTCGAGGTCGTCCCGGCAGCCGCACCATCCCGGATCGGCCAGGCAGGACGGTCGATCGGGGGAGGTGCAGTCCCCGTCGGACCTGCATGTGCCCGGATCCACGTGGCCCAGGCGGATCAGCGCCAGGAAATCGCAGTCCTGGTCCACGGCGCACTCCGCCGGGGGGGGCGTCTCTCCGGGAACCTCCTCCCCGGGGACGTCCCTGTTTCCTGGCAGGTCGCCGGTCGCCCCGCTCCCGGGGTCCCGGCCGCTGCCTCCCGTTCCTCCGCAGGCGGCTCCCGCCAGCAGGCACGCGATGAATCCCTTTGCCGTCTTCATTGGAATCCCCCTTCCGGGCCTCTTCGGGGCCGTGCTCCGGCAGTATAGCGGTCCGGTCCCGTTCGCCTCAAGGCGGCCGGATCCGGTGGTCCGGGACCGGGGCATCGGGGCTTGCAAACCATTCGTTCGGTATTACCATACGTTTCTGCTTGGCGGAGGGATGTCATGGCAAGCCGCAGGGAGGAGGTCATCCGGCGCATCCTGGAGATCGAGGAGTCGGTCCACCGGACGCTCGGATGGACCGGGGAGGCCGCCTGGAACGGACTGGAGCTCGGCCACGGCCAGTTGAAGATCCTGCTGCTGGTCCGGGCCCAGGGGCCCGTGACCGTCGGGGAGATCGCCCGGGCGCTGCTGCTGTCCAAGGCCACGGTCAGCGAGACCCTGGACCGGATGGTCGCCGGCGGGTGGGTGAACCGGTCGGTGGACCCGAAGGACCGGCGGCGGGTGCGGGTCTCCCTGTCGGACAAGGGGGCCGAGGTGGCCGGCAACCTGGTGTCCGCGGGCCACCGTCGGACCGAGCGCCTGCTGTCCCGGATGGACGACCTGGAACTGGACCAGGTGCGCCTGGGCCTGGAGGCGATGGAACGGGCGGCCCGGAGGCTGACGCTGGAGGTGCCCGAGGAGGGCGGCCCGGCCGGCGATGGGAGGGACGGTCCATGAGCCGCAAGATCCGCATCGGGGTGCTGGTGGCGGTGCTCCTGGGGATCGGGGCCGTCGGGTTCGCGACCTTGCGGGGCAAGGCCGTGTCGGCCGTCCGGGTGGCCCGGGGGGACCTGACCCACACGGTGGTGGCCAGCGGCCGGGTGGCCGCCGCGGCCCGGACCACGCTGGGGTCCACGACGGTGGGA